>Ga0208277_1000686_pt1 | contig 19908 bp, 15 predicted proteins | sample ETNtaG_5_FD_185782 | JGI IMG/M metagenome (GOLD analysis project Ga0208277, IMG submission 185782) | Marine microbial and viral communities from oxygen minimum zone, Eastern Pacific Ocean - ETNP201406SV205 (SPAdes) (version 2) | ecosystem: Environmental > Aquatic > Marine > Oceanic ...
ACATAACCAGTAATTAGACAGTCAAATATCAATATTATTAAATATATAAGTCCAAACAGGACTCTAACCAACCTAAGTTAAAAAAAGTGATTCAGCAGAATCACTTTTTATTTTACCCAAAAGGTAACATTTTTATTACCCTGAGGGTACAACCATATTTTATAACTTACTGATAATTAATGTTTTAAAGGGTTGGTTCTGGTACAGGTGGGACCACCAACACGCCCCTTCTTTACGGAGGGGTTTTTATTTAATCACGGTTGATTTAAACGCTCCAAGATCTACCCAAAAGTAGTCAAAACTGGCAGACATTTGTCCGTAGGCGACAAATGGGGAATAATGCATTCTTAAATAACTCCAAAATGGAATAATGCAACAAAAGCCGACATCAGTAAAAAAACTAAAGAGGGTAGGCGTTGTGAAAATGGGTTTTTAGCCATGAGGTGAGACAGTTGTGCCGCCAGCATAAAAGTGGCCATGCAAATCGCCGCATATGGGGTTAAATCCTCGTAGCAAACCCCGGTCAACAACAGAGTTGAAGTGGCAATTTTTGAGGCTCCTACAAAGTTTCTAAAAACATGCGAAAACCCAAACTGTTCAAACTCCGCAATCACATTGTGATAGCGAAACACCCAAACAATCAGAACAGAAACCGCAACAACTACCTGAAATAATAATGAAATGTGCTCCATAGCTTTTAATTTGCTTAAAGTTACAAAAATGTCAGAATGTGGCTCTTTGGTTGCTCTTCGGATATAAATAAAGGCCGGTTATTGTGGCTTTTGTTTGCTTTAATCCTGAAGGTGTATCAATTGAAGCCTCTAGCTTTTATTTGTTTTTAATCTCATTTGGTTTTTCCACATACGCCTTGTCGTCATAGGTGTTGTTTTCGTTTGTGTTGTTCGTTGTACAAAGATTTAGTTGGTAGGGTGTATTATAGTTTTTTCTTAAACGAGAGGTTTCTGAAAATAATTAGAACTTTTTAAAGTAAAAACAGTAGAACACAAGGGGTGCCGTCTGGGGTTCATTGATGTCACATAATTGATGCTTTGTGTTGCTCAAATTGGCTAAGCGCCTGCGTTTACGGCTTATTTGATGCGCTCAACAATTTCTGCTACAATTGCCACTCCAACACAAAGTGCAATACTCGCTAAAAAGACTCCTCCTACTCCCATCCTACAAATATACTGTATTTGGTTTTTTGTTTCCAACCAAAGCTCAACTGTTTTTTTGTATTTTTATGGCACGCTAAACTGTTGTTTTTATGTCCTTTAGTCAAAAGCAAAACATCCTTTTTTATATTGCCTTAACCCTGTCGACCTTTCAGCTGATTCAATACCTTATTAGTGGTGCGGTTATCTTGAGTCTCCTCACTGGCTTGGTGCCGTTTTGGTTATGGTCCACCCGAAAAAAACTGCTCGCTAACGTAGAGGTTGGCGGGTTTGATCAGGTTATGTCTTATGTGGTGGTGGTTTATGCGTGTGTTGCTGGACTTATTGCTGGGCTGGTTTTTGTGTTTTGGTTAATGTATGCAAGCCTTGACCCCAATCTCATTGAGTCTGCTTTAGCGAACAACCCTGCCATCAACGACATGAACGAGAAGGAGCTAGAAGCGCTTGATCAAGTGATGGAAAACTTACCTACCCTTTTACCGGTGCTTTGGTTGTTTTTGGGATTACAATCATTTTCGTATCTCTATTATGGGGTTGGTGTGATTCGAAAAAATTCCAACTAGGTTGCCTCCGTAAAAGCAATGTCTGGCGCATAGATTTCTATTACAAGTTTTTCAAGTTCTTTTTCAAAGTTATCAAGATCTTCGGATACAAGTTCCGTGCGTTTTGTTCTGCTTGTTCCCAGACCAAGAAACATGGTTCCGCTACTCATGTTCTTTATGGGAATTACCCCTGCACGGAACGGACTGTTTTGATTCTCCTTTACCCAAAGCATGCTGTAAAACAATACCTGAAACGACTTGCTATAAGCAGATTCAGATAAGCAGTCTGACACTTCACTTGGGCGCAACTCTTTTGAGTTGGTCTGGCCTGTTTTGTAGTCCAAAATCCGAAGAATTCCATCCTTGCAATCAATGCGGTCAATAACGCCATGAAATGTAATGGGGTGCTCGAGGTCCGTATAGGTTCGTGTGACTTTACGGTATTCTTCGAGGCCCAAAAGCTCTATAGTTGACCCTGCCAAAAGGTCTTTTTTGTCGGCTTCTAAAACGCGCCTTATACTGTGTGCTGCTGCTGTAAACAACAACATGTTTTTTCCTGCTGTATGGCTCGATTTTCCCAATTCATCTTCAAAGTGTTTTTGAAGGGTTTGCTCATGGGTGTGTTGCATTTTTTCAATGTCTTGAAAGGTCAATTGTTTCTCAATATAAGGTTTATACAATTCCTCCAAAGTGTTGTGAATGACAGTTCCTAGGCTCTGATTGCCTATCGACTCTTCCAGTTCTTCGGTCTCCGAAATGCGAAGGACATAATTGTTGTAAAATCTGATTGGATCGGCAATATAATTAGATAATGCTGTCGCAGATAGTCCCTTTTGTGCCATTTCCTTTAAGCGGTTGAGAAGACTGGGTGTTTTGGGGATTTCGAGGCGTTGTCTGGTTACAGTGTTTAATGTCACGCGTTGGTTGAAAAATCGCATGATGTGGTTTTCTGGCAGCTGTGTTGCCCATTGTCTCACAAAACGGCTCATCTCTCCTCCTCCAAGCCTATCACCTTGTCCATTATACAAAATATAAACCTTTTTAGCACGATACATCAATCGATAAAAATGATATGAAAAAATTGCGTTTTTCTCATCTCGGGTTGGAAGCCCTAACTGCTTTTTTATGTCATAAGGTATCCATGAATCATCAATAGACTTTGCGGGCAATATACCCTCATTGGCTTGTGTGAGGATCACCGTGTCAAAATCTAATAGTCGTGTTTCCAGCATTCCCATAATTTGTAAGCCCTGCAATGGCTCTCCAGAATATGACAATTTATATGTTCCGATTTGTATGTTGTATATCGCACGCAGTTCGCTGATTTGTTTGACAAAGGGGTGCGTGCGCAACTGAAGGTCTAGTTGATGAAACAGTGTTAAAAACAAATGGATTGACTCCAATTGGTGGTTGTCTTCGGGGTCTGTCGTCGTCGTAATCAGTTGAAGTGTTTTACATATTGATTGAACGGCTTCTGTTGGGTTGTTCCAAGAAGAAAAAAGAAAACCAAGGTCTTTGAACAGGTTTGCCTTCTTCAGCTCATGTAAGGTTAAAAACCGTTGGTTTCTAGAAATTATTGTTTGGGCAAACACTTTCGGGTCTTCCAGTCCGTTATTTGAGCAGTATGTTCGAATTGATTCGTGGGTCAAAATTTGCACGGCTGGTTTATAGTAAAACCCTTTTTTTGTTTGTTTTGTGTGCAAATCAAGTAAAGCCTCAACCAGAACGGCAATGGGTTGCTGATGCAGTGGTTGTCCCATGGTAATGTTGAATTTGTTAACCTCAGTTGGCAGGGCATGAATAATTGGATTAAGCAGAGATTCATCGGGTAAAACAACTGCCACTCGTTCCCAGCCAAGTTTTGTTGAAGAAAGGTCCTTAAGAATGCTCCCCACTTGCTTTGCTTGCGCAATCTTCCCTGGGGTTTCAATAACCTCAATCTCTTTTTGGTTTAAAAACGTGTTGTGGCTTCCCAAAAAGGGTTGGTTTTCATAGTAGGGCCAGTTTTTGTAACTGTTAAGGTATTGCCCCGATTGTTCTTGCGGGTTTTGCAAAAAATAGGTGTCTGCGTCCCAATAAATCTTTCCGCGATTTTGAGCCAAAATAGATTGAAATAAGGTCGACTCGCTTTCCGTTAGCGCGTTAAACCCACAAATGATATAGGTGGTCTTTGGGTGGGCTTCTAAAAAAACCTCCAAATTACGGACCGCTTCACGGCAAAGCATTCCCGTTGTTCCGTGTCGTTTTTCTAGAAGTACAGCAGAAAAGGAATTATACATTTTTGGCAAAGCCTTCCAAAAGCTTAGATAATGCCTTACAAATGCGTTATCATCCGAGCCCCATGCTTTGATCTCTTGCATTCCGCTTAACAAACTAAACACTTCCTTCTGTTGTAAAAGGTTCCTGTCTATTGCGTCCAAGTCGCTCAACAAAGTATCGCCCCAGCCCAAAAAGGTTATAAAATTATCCCTTTCTTTGCTGTCGACGAACTGGCAGTAACTATTATATAAAGCAAACAATTGTTCTATTTTTGGTGGGGCATCAAGTCTAGATAGGTTTCGAATAAATGAGTCAATATCAACAATTTCAGGGGCAATAGTTGGACTCTCAAGCTGAGCTGTAATCGCTTGAGTTAAGTGTAGGGCTGATCGCTTGTTTGGCACAATGAAGCACAGCTCCTCCCAGTTGGAGCTGGAAAGTGAGCTCACTACTTTATTAAGAAAACTATTGTTCATGGTAAGATAAAAATAAAAAAACGCAGTGAAAACTCACTGCGTTTTTTAGTGTTCCTTGGTTTGTGATTCGCTATTCCACCGCAAAATCTACTCGCCTGTTTTGTGCGCGTCCACCAGTGGTACTATTGTCCCCAAGAGGTTGAGATGAACCATATCCGACAATACTTAAACGGTCAGGGTTGATTCCCGCTCGAATGAGATAATCTAAAACTTGACTCGCTCTGAGTTCTGAAAGCGGAAGGTTAATTTGGTCGTTTCCTGTAGAGTCCGCATGACCTTCGATTATGATTTTTGCAGTACTATTAGCTTCAATTATGCGCAACGCTTCAGCGAGCTGTTGTTCAAACGTCGCATCAATCTCAAATGAATCTGATTCAAACTTGACGGACAGTTCCTCGAGCCCTTCAATTGGGTACTCTGGACAGCCTGCGTTTGTGGCTGTTCCAGGCACATCTGGACAGTTGTCGTCTTTGTCAAAGACCCCATCGCCATCTAGGTCTGACCATGGACATCCGTTGTTTTCAATAGGGCCAAATTCCTCTGGGCAATTGTCATCATTGTCAGCAACCCCGTCTTCATCTGAATCAGGGCAGCCATCTAAAGTTGGTATTCCTGGTGTTTCTGGACACGAATCGTATTTGTCCGCAACAGTGTCGCCGTCCAAGTCTGGGCAACCTGCCAATGCTGCTAGGCCCGAAACATCTGGACAGTCATCTTCGCTGTTGCGAACGCCATCTCCATCATCATCTGGGCAACCATTAAGCTCTGGTAGGCCAGGGGTGTTAACACACGCATCTACGTCATCTTTAACGCCGTCTCGATCTGTGTCTCCATTTCCAAACGCATAACTAAAACCAAATAGAAACTGATTGACATAATCACCGTTATCATCTTTGTTTCCGATTGCGTCGCTAATTTCCCGTGAAAATATTTTTCTTTTAGCCTTAAGCGTCAACCCAAAACTTTGATCAAACATATAAGTAAGTCCAAGGCCTAGGTTGGTGGTCATATGATTGTAGTCATTGATGTTAGTATATCCGGCTCCTAGAATTAAGGTGGGGTTTAAGTTTCCTGTGTCCAAAAACGACGTTGATGAAAGAGAAAACCCTCCATCAATACTAAAATATAAGTCTGGATTCTCAGATGGGTTTGATGTAATTCTATCAACTTGGTTAAGAGAGCCCTGGAAATAAAATGAAATTCCCCTTCCAATGTGTCTAGAAACCTCTAAATATGATAGGTATTTTGAATAATTGATTTTATTGTCAAATTGAATCCCATCGTTTCCGGTCTGGTATTGTATCCCCCCTCTTTCGTAAAACTCAATGGCGTTTGCCCCAAGTGTAATTTGCCAAGGGTTAACAGCGGTTTGTGCCTGTAAAATCAAGGCTTGAGCTCCTAAGATTAGAGTAAATAATATTCGTTTTTTCATCCTTTTCTTTGGTTGGTTTCGTTGCAAAATTAGTAAATATGTTCCAATGAGACTTTTTGGTCAACATAAACGATTGTTTTTTGGGTGATTTGATACCCCAATTTCTCAAAGAAAGAAGCGTATTCGAGAAGTTGATCTTTGTGTTCTGGTCTGGGTTTTCCGGTCTTATAGTCTAGGACAGAAACCGATTTGTTGGGGAGTACGACAAAGCGATCGGGTCGCAGTGGTGAGCCTTCTGGGCGTAAAAGGGTTCTTTCGTTGTAATTGGTGTTATTGGGGTTAAAAAAGCTCTCTAATTCCTTGTGTTGAACAAGTGAGTAAATTACATTTTCAGCCTGATCGATCTGGTCCGCTCCAATGTTTCCTTGGTTGTGTGCAAATTGTATCGCCTCTACAACATCTGTTTTTACATAAATTCGAGCCATGATTTCATGAAACGCACGACCAAAATCAACCGCGTTGTTTTTGTCTTGGCTTCCAAACAGATTGCTTTTTCGGAATGTGGCGTCAACTTTCTGGTTTACAATCCAATTTGCTGTTTTTGTAAGTTGATCTGGGGGCGAACTGGCTTTGTTTGTGGAAAGCTCTCCGCTTATGTGTTGATTATCACCCCGCTGTGGTAAACCGTTTGTGTTGACAAATTCTACAAATAAATCTGCATACGTATTCGATGTTTTTTTTGGGTCATAACTAACGATATGCAGCTCCTTTTCGGGACGAGTCATGGCAACATAGAGGGTGTTGAGCGCATCCAAAGCTTGGGTTTCTCTTGCTGCTTCATAGATCGCTTGATTTTCATCACTGGTTTCTGAAAATTCTTTGTTCAGCCCAACCAGTAAAGAAGAAAAGCCCGCAAATTCACCCTGTGATACATCTAGCCAGTGTGTTGTGGGTTGGTTAGAGTAAATTTTTGTTTCGGCAAAAGGAAAAATAACTACTGGAAACTCAAGTCCTTTGGCTTTGTGAATCGTCATCACCTCAACCGCATTGTTTTTTGAAGTTAAGCTTATTGAGCGGCGGCCTTTCACTTCTTCCCAGTGGTATAAAAACTCCTTGTCGCTAGTGGCTTTCCTACTTGTGTGTTCTATGATTTCCTCTAAAAACCCCGAAAGGTAGGGGCAAATGTTTGCTGTCATTCCAAAAACGCCGATAGTATATTCTACCGCTTCATAAAGATTTGCTTTAGCAAATCTATTGTAAGAAAACGCATATTTATCGTTATTGATTTGCTCGACGAAACCCTTTATCGGTTTTTTTAGCCCTGATCGATCCCAATCATAAGGGTCTTTTTCGTCAGTCCGAAAATAATCTAAAATCACTTTGCGAGACACTTCATCAGTTTGATTGGATCTCAGTCGGATCCAACTCAACAATACATTGACCTTTGCGCTTTGGGAAAGAAGTAACGTTTCTGCAGAGATCACGTCGATTTTTTGCTGAGCTAAATATTCGGTAACCAAAACCCCTTGATTGCGCGTGCGAACCAAAACACAAATTTCGTTGCGCTTGTAGTCCCGGCCTTCACACTCTATAATTTGTTGGTGTACGGCTTCGAGATAGTTTGGTTCCCGCTCGTCCAGTGTGTTTCCCTCAACAAATGTAAAGGTCACTGCCCCACCTGGTTTGTCGTTGGTTTCCTGATTCGCTCCCTCTATAAATAGGTTTTGATAGTCTGGCGTTCTCAATTTTGACGCCGCTTGTTTAAAAAAACTGTTGTTGGTCGTTACAATTGTATCTTGGCTTCTATAGTTCCTCGGCAGCTTGATGACTTCTGGAGAAATTGAAAAAGGCGTTTCTCCTTTGCTAAGTCGCATAAACTGCTCGGAGTAACCTCCGCGCCAACGGTATATTGATTGTTTGGCATCTCCAACCAAAAGTATCGTGCTGTCTGTGTTTGCCATGGCATTTTCCAATAGTGGAATGAGGTTTTTCCATTGTAAAGCCGAAGTGTCTTGAAACTCATCGATATAAAAATTTGTGTATTTAACCCCAAGTCGCTCGTAAATAAATGGCGTTGGCATCCCGTTTATTGTTTCAAACAACAGCGGGTTAAAACCACTTAACAGCCTTATGTCTTGTTTATCTTGTAACTTTTGTGTGGTTTGATAAATCGCCTGAAGGGTAGAAAATGGAACGCGCTGTCTCTCAATAAGGTTAAAAAAGGTCTGTTTCTTTCGTTGGTAAGCAACCTCATTAATCCACTCATCGATTTCGTTTTGCAAACGACTCAAGGCATCTCGTTCGTGTTGGCTAGCAGACTTTTTTAACAGTTGTTGGTTTTCGTTTTGACTCAGCAGTCGATTGCTTGGAATCAAGCTTGGGTTTTCAGACTGTCCTTTCTCCAATTGATTGAGAAGCTCTCTGTGGGAAAACGATGCCTCATCAATGTTTAAGTTGATGACCTTATCATATAAAGATTTTGATCGGTTGTTAATGGCTTCAATCGCATTTGCTATATGGGCTTGAATTTGTTTTTGTAGCTGCAGAAAGTCTGTCCATGTTTTGTCGCTCATTTGACGAAGCTGCTGATAATGATTTTCATTATAAACTAGTGATGCGATACTATTCAAGTCATATGAAATATCCCACGACCGGTTGTCTTTAGTTTTTTGAATGACAAAATCGATCAGGATTTTTGTTTGCTGGTTGTTTTCTCCCGTTTGTTCTATTAAAAAATCTACGGCTTGCTCTAGAAATTGGTCTGTTTCCAACATCAATTCAAAGGTCGAGCTCAGCCCTAAGTCCCTAGAAAATGTGCGTACGATTTGATGTGTCAAGCTATCAATGGTTGTAATCGAAAAGTGACCGTAATGCTGAAGAAGGTGGGATAGGGTTTTCGCCGCGCGTTGTTGTATCGTTTGCTTTGTTGTCCCACACAGCTCAACAATTTCTAAAAAAATTTCTGTCGGATCAACTAGAATCTGCGCAGACGAAAATTCTTCCAACTGCGTCAAAACGCGAGTTTTCATTTCTTGCGCCGCTTTGTTTGTGAATGTTATGGCTAAAATCGACTGGTATTTTTCTGGATTGTCTGTCTTTAAAACCGTCTGTAGATAATATCGCACAAGGGCATAGGTTTTTCCTGAACCTGCAGAGGCGTCGAAAACCAAAAATGATGAGTTTAGTTTTTGTTTCAAAGGGTTTTGGTCATGGTGTCAATTGTTTAATATTACATAAATTTGCTGTTCATCGCAAATAAAAAATTATGTCTTTCGAACTTCCTCAGCTTTCATATTCGTATGACTCCTTGGAGCCGCACATCGATGCGCGAACCATGGAGATTCACCACACTAAGCATCACGCTGGCTATACTGCCAAACTCAATGCAGCTATTGCTGACACGCCCCTTGTAGGACAGTCTATTGAGGATATCCTTCAAAACCTAGATATGAGCAATGGCGCTGTTCGTAACAATGGTGGTGGGTTTTATAATCATTGTCTGTTTTGGAACGTGATGAGTCCCAGCCCAAAGACTCTTTCGGGTGATTTAGCGGATGTGATTCACAATTCGTTTGGTTCCTTTGATGAATTTAAAACTGCATTCAGCGCTGCTGCTGCAACACAATTTGGTTCCGGATGGGCTTGGTTGTGTGTTCATAAGGGTGGGCGTTTAGAGGTTTGCTCAACTGCGAATCAGGACAACCCTCTTATGCCTGGTGTTGCTTGTGATGGGGCGCCTATCCTAGGCCTTGATGTTTGGGAACACGCCTACTATCTCAACTACCAAAACCGCAGACCCGACTATATAGATGCTTTTTTTAATGTCATTGATTGGGGGGTGGTTGCAAACCATTTTGAGGCCGCCAAATAAGTACTCCAAACGATTGTTGGTAAAATAAAAAAGGAGGAAAGACTCCTCCTTTTTTGCCCCAAATCTTACCATGAACTTAACCTACTTATGTTATGGCTTTGCTAATGTACATTATTTTTTTGAAACGAAAAGCTTTCTGATAAAAAATTTATTTTGGCGAAATAACAAGGGTGAGAGAAACTTCAGTGTGAGCAAATAAAAAAGGAGGAAAGACTCCTCCTTTTTTGCCCCAAATCTTACTATAAACTTAACCTACTTATTTTATAGCTTTGCTAAAGTATTTCTTTTTTATAAACGAATATGGTTTTCTAGAAAAACTTTAAATCTTCTTTCTGTTTTTTCTTAATATGCGCGATGTTTGTTCCCTTCTATGAAATTGATAAACGCCTGATTTGCAACACGGTTTCCGCCTGGAGTTGGGTAGTTACCGGTAAAATACCAATCTCCCAAATTATTAGGACACGCCAGGTGTAGCTTCTCAACATCTTGAAAAATCACGTCAACCTCACTCCGAATCCCGTCTTCCTTAACAAGTTCTGCTATTTTTTTGGAAAGCTGATCTGTTGAAAACACATCGTATAATACATTGACGACGTTTATCGCCTCAATGTCTGGTTTTTTCATTTCCTCTTTAGCGGCCTCATAGACTGTTTGCAACATCGGCTCTTTGTCATTGTCTTTCAACAAACCAAGCATGGCCTGAAAAGCAATAAGATCTTCCAGTCGGGCCATGTCGATTCCATAACAGTCTGGATAACGAATTTGCGGTGCGCTTGAGGCTACTACGATCTTCTTTGGGGACAATCTATCAAGTATTTTTAAGATGCTTTTCTTTAGTGTTGTACCCCTGACAATGCTATCATCAATAACTATCAAATTGTCTGTTGGTTTTACTGTTTTATAAGTTATGTCATAGACGTGGGCAACCAAGTCGTCTCGGCTACTGTCTTCAGTAATAAATGTTCGGAGCTTAACGTCTTTCAAAATCACTTTTTCTGTCCGAGGACTACAGTCTAGTGCCTTTTCTAAGTCTGCCTCTGTCGGGTTGCTTTTTGCTTTTAGACTGTCTAGGGTTTGTTTTTTTAAATGAGCTTGTGCCGACTCAACGAGGCCATAAAAAGCGGTTTCTGCGGTATTTGGAATGTACGAAAATACCGTGTTTTTAAAATCATCGTCTATCGCATTTTGCACTTTGGGAAAAAGATATCTTCCTAGCGCTTTCCTTTCGTTGTAAATTTCTGCATCATTTCCTCTCGAAAAATATATGCGCTCAAAAGAGCACGCCTTTTGTTCTCTGGCTGGTAAAATTTCTTTCATTGAGGTTTTGCCGCTTTTCTTAATGATAAGAGAGTGGCCGGGCAACACCTCTCTAATCTCTTCAAAGGGCACATTAAAAACCGTTTGAATCGCAGGTCGTTCCGACGCAGCAACAACAAATTCATCATTTTGAAAATAATACGCGGGGCGGATCCCGTTTGGGTCGCGCATCAAAAATGCATCTCCATGGCCAAGCATCCCACTAATCACATAGCCCCCATCAAAGTTTTTGGTGGCTTTTTTCAGGACTTTTGCAACCTTTAGATTTTCTGCGATAATTGGTGATGCGTCTTGCTTCGAGTATCCTTGTTTTTTTAGTTTTTTGTACTCTTTTGTAACTTCATGATCTAAAAAGTGTCCTATTTTTTCCATGACCGTAACAGTGTCTGCTTTTTCCTTTGGGTGCTGCCCAAGGGTAACCAAGTTATCAAAAAGCTCATTGACATTGGTCAAATTGAAGTTTCCCGCCAAGACAAGGTTTCGGTGCATCCAATTGTTTTGACGCAAAAACGGGTGTACACTGCCGATTCCATTATTCCCAAATGTGCCGTATCGCAAGTGGCCCATCATCAATTCTCCCAAGTAAGGGTAAGCTTGTTTGGTTTCAAGTTCGGTCAAATTGTTTTTCCCCATCTCTTGAAAAACTTCGTTCAGACCACTGTTTATTTTTGAGAAAACATCTTGAATGGGTTGGTTGTTAGACGACCGAACTCGGCTCATAAAACTATCTCCTGGGCTCATGTCTAATTTGATGCTCGCAAAACCCGCACCATCTTGACCGCGATTGTGCTGCTTTTCAAGCATTAAATACATTTTGTAAATCCCGAAAAATAAGCTGTTGTATTTCTCTTGATAGTATTGCAGTGGTTTTAATAAACGAATAAGCGCTATACCACACTCGTGTTTGATCGAATCACTCATTGTGGAAAAAATAAAAAATTTGTTTGTATTGGTTTGCCTTCATTTTCGTTTTTATTTCAAGGGGTTTCAAAATGAACGAGTGTCTTTAAGCGCTCAGCTCGTTCTGTAATTTGTGAAAGGGTTGTGCTTACGATCGACTTTGTCCCAAAGTCTGTTACACAAAACGAGGCGATAGATGATCCATATACCATTGCTGTTTTAATGGTTTCAAAATTATGTTTTGGTTGGCTGGCTAAAAACCCCGCCAAGCCGCCAGCAAAAGAGTCCCCTGCGCCTGTTGGGTCAACAACATTCTCTAAAATTGCTGCAGGTGCCAAAAATGTTTGGTTGTTGTGGTAAAGTAATGCTCCGTGTTCTCCTTTTTTGATGATTACATAGCTCGGGCCCATGTCGTTAATTTTCTTTGCTGCTGACAATATGTTGGTTGCGTTTGTCATTTGAAGCGCCTCCTCGTCATTAATGGTAATGATGTCTGTCTGGGCAACAGCCTGTAGTAGCTCATCCCAGGCCCCCTCTATCCAGTAGTTCATGGTGTCGAGAATAATTGTTGTTTTGTCTGTGTTGATTTGGTCAATAACAGATAATTGAATTCGTGGGTGCAAATTGCCTAACAGGGCAACCTCAGCATCCTTAAAATCGTCGGGGACTATCGGACTGAAGTTTGCAAGTGTGTTTAGATCGGTAACCAGGGTGTCGCGGCGATTCAGATTCTTGTGGTAGCGCCCTTTCCAATAAAAGGTGTCTCCTGAGTTGTCGATCTCAACCCCTTCCAAATTGATGTTTCTTTTAGTTAGGTCCTTGAGGTAGTCTTGGGGGAAGTCTCGCCCTACTATCGATACAATGGCGCTTTCCACATCAAAAAAAGATGTTGCTAGAGCAATGTATGTCGCTGATCCGGCAATGATTTTTCCGCTTGACCCCGTTGGGGTTTGGACTTCGTCAAAAGCCATGGTTCCTACAATTAATACTTTATTGTCTGCCATTTTCTATTTTTTGTTTTGGTATCCGATATCTTCAATGTGGCTCTCGGTTTGTTTTGATGCGTTTACTGCCATGTTATCACAGTGTTCGTTTTGTGGGTGTTGGTTGTGTCCCTTAATCCATTCCATTCTCACGTTGTGTTTGCGAAAAACCTCCAAAAACTCAGTCCAAAGATCTGCGTTTTTTTTGTTTTTAAACCCTTTTTTCTCCCAGACAAACACCCATTTTTTATCAATCGCCTCACTGACATATTTCGAGTCTGTGTACACTACAACGTCAATAGGGTGTTTTTTAAGCATTTGCAGGCCTTTAATGACTGCTCTAAGCTCCATTCTGTTATTGGTTGTGTGAATAAATCCCTGAGAATGTGTTTTTTGATAAGGGGTCCCCTCCCATTCTAAAATCAGGCCATAGCCTCCAGGGCCTGGGTTTCCTCTTGCTGCACCGTCAGTGTACAGATTGACTTGTTTGCTTGCTGGAAGAAGTAGTTTTTCAATTTCGTCTGAAAGGTGTTTGTGTTCTAGCTTGTGAATTTTTTGTGCCAAGCTCTCTGGGCTGTCCCCTGGATCAATCGTTGTTTTGGCTTGAAAAATTATAGCTCCTTGATCATACTGACTGTTGATATAGTGAATGGTTATTCCGCTTTCGGTTTCTTTTGCCTCAATCACAGCTTGATGAACGTGGTGACCGTGCATCCCTTTGCCGCCATATTTGGGTAATAAAGAGGGGTGAATGTTGATGATCTTGTTGGGGAAGGCGTTAATAATATGAATAGGTATTTTCCATAAAAAGCCAGCAAGGATAATAAGATCTGCCGATTGGGCTTGTAGGTCTTTCAATAAACATTCTGGGTTGTTAAGTTGTTCACGATTAAAAACGTGGGTTAAAACGCCCAATTGCCTAGCGCGCTCTAAAACAAAGGCAGAGGGGTTGTTCGAATAAACTCCCAACACTTCTACGCTAGAGCTGGGCGAAAAATGACGAATAATTTGCTCGGCATTTGTTCCCGATCCAGAGGCAAAAATCAAAATTTTATGTTGTTTGACCATCGTTGTGAGTCGCAATACAAACTTACGGATTCTCAAGTGGGTATAAGGATATAAAACTGTGTAATTTTACAAGAATGCTAAGATTTTATTCGGATTGAGTTGATAGAGCTAAAGTTTTCTTATTTTTGCCCCCAACTAACATTAAAACTTCATATATGTCTGATATTGCATCACGTGTAAAAGCCATAATCGTAGATAAATTAGGTGTGGATGAAAGCGAAGTGGTTTCTGAAGCAAGTTTTACTAATGATTTGGGTGCAGACTCTTTGGATACCGTAGAACTTATCATGGAATTTGAAAAGGAATTCGATATACAAATCCCTGACGATCAAGCAGAGAATATCTCCACTGTTGGACAAGCTATCCAATATATAGAGGGCGGAAAATAGTTTTTTATGCAAAAAAAACGCGTTGTCGTAACTGGTCTAGGCGCGTTGACTCCTATAGGTAATGGGGTTCCTGCGTACTGGGATGGTTTGGTCTCCGGAAAAAGTGGGGGTGCTCCGATTACTTATTTCGACGCCTCAAAATTTAAAACCCAATTTGCTTGCGAATTGAAAGGTTTCGATCCTAGTGATTATTTTGATCGCAAAGAAGCACGCAAAATGGATCGGTTTACCCAATATGCAGTGGTCGCTAGCGATGAAGCTATTGAGCATGCGGGTTTTAACCATGACAGTCTAGATAAAACACGTGTCGGTGTGATTTGGGGTGCTGGCATTGGTGGGCTTCAAACTTTTCAAAATGAAGTGCTCAATTTTGCAGCGGGTGATGGCACTCCCAGATTCAATCCGTTTTTTATTCCAAAAATGATCCCAGATATTGCGCCTGGCATGATTTCTATAAAGTATGGGTTTCAAGGGCCAAACTTTGCGACTGTTTCTGCTTGTGCTTCGTCAGCAAATGCCCTTATTGATGCTCTAAACTATATCCGTTTAGGTCATGCTGACGTAATGGTTTGTGGTGGGTCCGAAGCTTGTGTTGCAATTTCTGGTGTTGCGGGTTTTAATGCGCTACATGCGCTCTCCACCCGTAATAACGCCCCCCAAACAGCTTCTCGTCCTTTCGATAAAGACCGTGATGGTTTTGTGCTGGGAGAGGGTGCTGGTGCTTTGGTTTTGGAAACCTTAGAGCACGCACAAAAAAGAGGCGCCACAGTCTATGGTGAAATTGTTGGTGGTGGTCTTTCTGCAGACGCCTACCACATGACCGCTCCTCACCCCGGCGGAAATGGCGCGACCCTTGTTATGGAAAATGCTCTTAAAGATGCTGGAGTGTCTGCCTCTGAAATAGATGCGGTAAACATGCATGGCACCTCAACTCCTCTTGGTGATGTTGCAGAGTCTAATGCCTTGAAGGCGGTGTTTGGGGACCATTTATACAAGATGAACATCAATTCCACAAAGTCTATGACCGGACATTTGTTGGGTGCTGCAGGAGCGATTGAAGCAATTTCTACCATTTTGTCGATCCAACACAACATCGTTCCTCCTACAATTAATCACTTCACGGATGATGAAAATATCGATCCAAACATCAACTTCACTTTCAATATAGCACAAGAAAGGGAGGTCAATGTGGCGATGAGTAATACCTTTGGTTTTGGTGGGCATAATGCCTGTGTGGTGATGCGAAAATTTATATAATACATTATGGGGTTGGTTTCGCTTATAAGGAAATCTAAGCCCGATAATTCGTTCAAACAATCCGTTGCGGGCATCATTGGTTATCCCCCAAAAAACCTCATTCTTTTTGAGTCTGTATTTACCCATCGGTCTCTCGAAAAATTAGGCAAGGATGGGCGGAAAATAAACTACGAGCGACTTGAGTTTCTTGGTGATGCCGTGTTAGGCACAATAATTGGAAATTATATTTTCTCCAAAATGCCAAATGCTGATGAAGGAGACCTTTCGCAAATGCGCTCCAAAATTGTTCGGCGAGAATTTTTGAATCATATTGGAAAGTCTTTGGGCCTGTATTGCTTGCTGCAATCAAAAGTTGACAGGGATAGATATGGGGATGACATCCACGGTAATATTTTTGAGGCTTTGGTTGGCGCTGTTTTTGTGGATGTGGGCTTTTCTAAGTGCCAGTATTTTGTGGAGACAAAAGTGATCGACCCTTATGTTGATTTGGGTGTTTTTAAAGACAAGGTAATAAGTTATAAAGGGGTTTTGGTAAATTGGTTTCAGCAACAAAAAATGACTTACCGGTTTAATGTGTTCGAAGATTCAGGTGCTAATAAATCGCTTGTGTTTAAAGCAAAACTATTTGTCAATAACATTCTTGTTGCTTCTGCTCGAGCATCAAACAAAAAGAAAGCGGCAGAAAAAGTCTCCAAAAGAGCTTATTTTAAGTTTGCCGATCGAATTCGTCAACAAAAACAAATCAAAAGCAAACTGTAATGTGTGTCATTTTATGCCCGTCAAACCATGAACAGTTGTATATTTGTCTGACCAAAGACCAATGATGATTAAGCATGCGCTTTCTTTGTCTATTGATAACTCAGATGATGATTGGATTTGTGTTCACACACCAATCCCTGATTATCAAATTGCATACCATATCAACAAGGTTTTTTGTGTTCGCTTACGAAGACGCCCCAAAGATTATCCTTCACAAAAATCGAGTGAGTGTTTTCCGATTTTTAGTTACCAAAGAAGGGAAAAGGGGGTGCATTGGCATTTGATTCGAAATAAAGTCGAAATAAGCAGGGTGGTGGATTCCGAAAGTCTTTTGTTTTCGTCTTCTGAAACTCACTATCTTTTTAAACAGCTAACGGGTGTTGATTATCTGCTATCTGTTGGGGTTAAGGTGTCAGAAAGCGTCCAAAAAAAATTAGTAGAACTACCTAATATTAACTCTTGCTATTCCCTACCTAAACAAGTTAGCCACTTAAAACAACAACTTAGCTTTTAAGATGAAAAATATCAAAAAAACCAAAATAGTAGCAACTCTTGGTCCTTCAAGCTCTGACCGGGATACGATTAAACAAATGATGGTTGCTGGGGTAAATGTATTTAGAATTAACTTTTCTCATGCCGACTTTGATGATGCAAAACAGCGCATTAAGCTTATTCGGGATATTAACAAAGAACTTGGGTTTAATGTCGGGGTACTAGCCGACCTACAAGGTCCTAAGCTTCGGGTGGGCAAAATGAAAGACGGTGTTGTCGTAGAAACGGGCGGGCGTGTGGTGTTTACAACCAAAAAAATCAAAGAGGGTACTGCCGAATATGTGTATATGAACTATCAATCTTTCCCGAAGGATGTGAAAGCAGGAGAGCGTATCTTGCTGGACGATGGAAAGTTGATATTTAAGGTAGAGTCGACCGATGGAAAATCAGAAGTTGTTACTTCCGTCATTCAGGGCGGGCCCCTAAACTCAAACAAGGGTGTCAACCTTCCCAACACAGAAGTCTCGTTGCCTGCTTTGACGGATAAAGATGTTAAAGATGCTCTTTTTGCCATCGAACAAGAAGTCGATTGGATCGCTCTGTCATTTGTTCGCCATAAAGAAGACTTACTTGATCTGAAAAAACTAATTAAAAAACATTGCTCATACGATATTCCCGTTATTTCGAAAATTGAGAAGCCCCAAGCACTAGATAATATTGATGAAATTATTAGTCTCAGTAATGGTTTGATGGTTGCTCGTGGTGATCTGGGGGTTGAAGTTCCTGCTGAGCAAGTTCCTTTAATTCAGAAAAAACTAGTGCTTAAGGCCAAGGCGGCTCGAATTCCTGTCATTATCGCCACACAAATGATGGAGTCGATGATCGACGGACTTACGCCCTCAAGGGCAGAGGTTAATGATGTTGCTAATTCGGTCATGGATGGGGCTGATGCTGTTATGTTGTCTGGGGAAACTTCTGTCGGCAAATACGCTGTTGAAGTGATTCAAACAATGCGTAAAATTGTAGTTAGTGTGGAAAGCTCTCCCTTAATTCGCAAATACGATCAGGTACCACAAAATAAAAACGACCGGTTTATCACCAAGTCCACTTGCTATCACGCAGCCCTCATGGCTACCGAAATCGAAGCGAAAGCTATTTGTACTCTTACAAATAGTGGTTACACCGCTTACCAAATTTCTGCTTTGCGGCCTGATTCTTCTATTCTTGTATTTACTTCAAACAAACGCATCTTGTCACAACTTAATTTGTTGTGGGGGGTTAAGTGCCACTATTATGATCGTTTTGTTTCTACAGACGAAACCGTTCTGGATGTTAATCATATTGCCAAGGAGAAAGGTTATGTAAAAGCTGGAGATTCTCTTGTGAATCTATTGGCAATGCCTGTTGCTAATAAGGGTATGGTCAACACCTTGCGGGTGTCAGTAATTGAAGATTGATTAAAACGGCAACTTGAGTTGGGCTTCCAACTGCAAGGGGCTTGTTTCGAAGGTGTGGGTTGTTCTGTTGTTCAACAGAAGTATAAAAAGTATCCATATCAACATGTGTGATTTTTTGGGGTTGTTCTATTTTCAAATGTAATTATAGATTGTATTGTGACACAATAGCCAGAAATATATTCCTATTTTTGAGCAATTGTGACAAATCGACAAAAGAAAATCAACGCGCTCATTCGGCAAGACCTTGCAGAAATTCTGAATCTTTTTTTGCGAAAAGAAAACATACAGAATATTATCGTTTCGGTAACCGCTGTTCGTGTAACTCCCGACCTCCATTTCGCAAAGATCTACCTGTCTGTTTTTCGTTTTTCTGAAGCAAACCATATTCTGGGTCTCATGGAAGAGAATCGTGGAACGATAAAAAATCGTCTTGCGGGTCGGATTCGAAACCAATTGCGTATTGTTCCTGAACTTTCGTTTTTTATTGACGATTCTCTTCAAAAAATCGAAAAAATCGATCGTTCTCTTCAGAATCCTGAAAACCCCTTGAAGCTATAACCTTGCTATGTCGTTTTCTCTTTTTATCGCTCGTAGATATCGGTTGTCTTCAACCAAATTCAACACAGTCCAGCTCATCAGTCGCTTTGCGTCTTTTGTGGTCGGAGCCGCTGTTTGTGCTTTTTTTGTGATTCAATCTGTTTTTACAGGGCTTCATGATTTTGGGCTTTCCTATTCTAGCTCTCTTGATCCTGATCTCAAAATACGCGCTGTTGATTCTGCTTCTTTTGTTCTAGCAGACTCTGTGGTTGAACAGCTTGAAAAAATAAATGGTGTTGGTGGGAGTGCTCCTGTGTTTTCCCAAGAAGTCGTGTTGCGATTCAAGCAACAAAACAAATTAGTTTCCCTTATGGGGGTTGACGGTCGCTTTGATAAATTATTTTCCGTTAGTGATGAAATTCCTGTTGGGCGAATGGTCTCGAATTCTGGTGAGGAAATTCTTTTGGGTTATGGCACCGCCATTGAGCTTGGCGCTGGCTTATATGACTATGATGGTTTTGTAGAGTGTTTGCTCCCAAAACAAGGGTTTATCAATCCGCTTGACCCCAACCCTTTTGTGTCTCAATGGGCAACCAATGTTGGTTTGTTTCAAATCAGCGAAAAGGTTGATTTTGGTTATGCTTTTGCTCCTATTCGTTTTGTCAGGAGCTTGACAAATGCTTCTGCTGACGCCTACACCGAAATAAATATCAATTTGGTCAAGGCGGCGAAAGTAAATGATGTGATTAAAGGGGTTCTGGCTACACTTGGGTCTTCGTTTGAGGTTATTGAAAAAGAAGCGCTCAATCCAGCACTCTACCGAATGCTTCAAACAGAACGGATTGCTATATATTTGATTCTTTCGTTGGTGTTGGTTATTGCATTATTCAATGTTGTAGGGGCTATTGTTATGATGGTTTTGGACAAGCGTGAACAGCTTCAAACTCTCCATGGAATGGGTTCTCCTTTGAGTGAAATCCGAAATATTTTCTTTTATCAGGGGGTGATTTTAAGTGGTGTTGGAGGGGGGGTTGGTTTGCTTTTTGGAATTGGTGTC
>Ga0208277_1000687_pt1 | contig 19906 bp, 26 predicted proteins | sample ETNtaG_5_FD_185782 | JGI IMG/M metagenome (GOLD analysis project Ga0208277, IMG submission 185782) | Marine microbial and viral communities from oxygen minimum zone, Eastern Pacific Ocean - ETNP201406SV205 (SPAdes) (version 2) | ecosystem: Environmental > Aquatic > Marine > Oceanic ...
ACATAGAACACCACGTGAACCATGATTTGGGTCAGTGAATGGCCGAACACGTCGCCCTGTTGGTTCAACAATGGAATCAACCAGTCGTTCACACCGTTCACCATACTGGCGTACCATGCAAATCCACCGGAGGCCGTGGTTTGACCCGGCTCATACGTTCCGATGAAGGCTGAGGCTGATGCCCAACCGTTTTGCCCTAATATCGGCGTCTGACTCAGCGTTGGATGGCTCCAGAACAGGAGCGTGAACATGTTGATGTTGGCCAAAAGAGCCGCCATCAAAATGACTGGAATGTTCGAAGCGTAGACCAAACGGATTGGGTACTTTCCACGGTGGCCACGGACCTTTCCGTGCGTCAATGGCAATTCCAACTTGCTTGATTCAGCGTAGGCCACGACAAGGAACACAATGATCGACGACACCAAGGCCGCCACGGGATTGACGTGGGTTAACAGCATGACTTCGAACCCGTTCGCTTGAATCATCTCGTAATTGCTTGATTCGCGGAACATGTAGAAAATCATCGGAAGCGTCCCTGAGGGAGGATTTTGGATGGAGTAAGGTGCACCGGTGGTGGTGGCAAGAGGGGAAAGCGTACCCACGAAGGTGGATTGGGCGACACCAGCTGCAATGAACAACGAGATACCGGAACCAATGCCCCATTTGCTGACAAGTTCGTCCAGCAAGAACACAAGGTAAGAACCAGCAAACAGCTGGGCCACGATAACAAAGTTCGCCCATCCAAGGCCGTAGGCATCGATGAGCCACTCGCTTGGGTCAAGGAACCCGTAGGTTTGGGGAATGGATTCAATTGGAATCATAATGAGAACAAGGAGTTTCTGAACACCTTGGTACATGGCCTTGTCTTCGGAATTGCTGAGGTCAAGACGGATGATCTTGGCACCAGCGAACAATTGCATGATAATGGAACCCGTAACGATAGGCCCGATACCCAAGTGCATGATGGTACCTGAAGCACCAGCCATGATGGAACGGAAACCACTGAACAAGTCAAGCGCTTGGCCAGAGAGTCCGAACAGCATGACGTTGGTCATGGCGAAGTAGATGATGAGAACGAACGTCGTCGTCCACATCTTCTCGTTGAAGCGAACGTGGCGTTCTGGTTTGGTGATGGTTGGGTACACATCGACGAAACGGCTCAAAGCGTACAAACGGCTGCTTTGGTCGCCACCCCACATGAAACACGTCAAGATGGCAGCAGCAGCGAATCCAAGGAGCATAATGCCCACCAAGAAGAAGCCGACGCCCTCGTCGTAGCCACCCCAAGCATTGGGACGGACATACCAGACCGCAATTGAAAGGAAAATTAACCACACCGTTAGTTTACCGTAGCGGCCAACAAAGGGCATGTCTTTCAAGCCAGGAGGGAGGTCTCGCTGGAAACAGAGCATACAGTAAGCCACATAGATGACTGAAAAGACCAATCCAAAGACAGCCGCATCACGGGCTTGACCGCTACCGGACAACTCATCGGACTGCCAATAAATCAGCAGTGCGTAATAGAGCACTCCAGTCAGTGCGATGGCCCATGGAATTGGCTTGTGCTTCATGATGAATCACCTGTTCAGGTTCACTCTTCTTCCCATTCTTCGTCTCCGCCTGCTTCGACGGAGCCGCCTGCGGCTTCCACCTTTTCAGCAGCGCGAGCGCTGACTTCATCGACAATAACGGTCAAGGCGGTTCGGATTTGACCGCTTCCAAGGAGCTTATCGATTCCTTTTGCGGTGAGGTTGACAGTGTCTGCACCGTTCGCCATCTCTTCGAGTTGGCTCACGTTGGCAGTGACATAGACGGTTCGCAGCGAAGGATGACGGTTGAATCCGTGCATACCCCAATGACCAGGCATGTACTTGATGCGCGTCATGACACGGTGCTTGTTCATACCTGCATTTCCTCGGCCACCACGCTTTCCTGCGCCACGACCTGCTTTCTTTCCACGACCGTGGTAGCGGTTGCGTCCACGATGTTTGTTTGCTTTCGTACCCATCTTGTTCACCTCAAATCATTCGCTCGACCAAGTCGCCGATCGCATCGCCACGGGAGCCAAGGGCTCCACCGACGACAAAACTGCGCTTGATGCCGCCCCATCCCTTCGTTCCTCGAGGGGGGTGGAGTCGGAACACACGCTTGAGTCCAGGGATGTCCTTGACTTGAGCCTCACCGGCGGTGATGGCTTTGGCGAATTCACTGATGTTCTTGTAGTCCGTGTGCTCGGCGACGATGGCATCCGTTAGTGGTGCATTGCCAGCCATGCGGCCTCGCTCAGAGAGCATGCGCTCAACCAAACCAGCATCGGCCTCGCCCCACGTAATGTAGTCCTTGGCCTTCTGAAGCATACCTCGGTATTGTGCGTTGTCGGGAATGATGACGGCGTGGTTTACACGTGTCAAGTTCATGTGACCCATGGTTTCGCGAATCTTTCGCTCAACCTTCACATCGCTTCGTGCTCGTACAACAATAATGGTCATGCATTCTTCCTCCCGGAGTGGATGTAGAGATTCTCACGCTGTGCGTTGGTGACGCGGGTCGTGTTGATGTTCTTCAACGCATTGAAGGTTGCAGCGGCGTAGTTGATGGTTGTGCGGGTCTGACCCTTGGTCCGAGACAGCACGTCCTCAATGCCTGCAAGTTGCAAAACGCTCTTGCCGGTTTGACCGATAACCAATCCCTTGCCCTTAGCAGCGGGCATGAGCGTGACACGGGTTGATGCGGCACGACCGTTGACCTTGAACGGAATGGTGTTGCCTGGCCCAGGAGATGATTCCCACGAGCCGTTGCCCCGCTGAACGGAGATCAGATTCAATTTAGCAGCCGTGATAGCCTTTCGAATGGCAGTAGCGACTTCCTTGGCCTTGGCCATACCGAGTCCGACATAGCCGTCTCGGTTGCCCACACAGGCCATCACGTTGAAACGGACACGACGACCACTGTCGGTCATGCGCTGAACCATGTTCACGTCAATGACTTCATCCTCGAGGTCGGGGATGAGTGCATCCACAATCTCAACTTCACGGATGGGAAGCCCTGATGCCAGAGCAGCCTCGTAAGAGATGATTTTGTTCGCCATAACAGCAGCACCCAAACGGGTTCGAGGCTCCCACTTTCGCAGGTTGGCGATGGGGTCGTCCTGATTGCGGCGGCGGCGACGACGAGGGTCTGGTGTTTCTTCTGCTTCATCTGGTGCATAGGCTTGCATCAAGCCCGGCGCCATGGTTGGAACGTTTTCTTCACTCATCAGTAGGCCCCCTCAATGGTGTTCTTGGTGGTTTCCATTTCTCCAGCGATTTTGTCATCGATGTGGGCGCCATTCAAGCGGCCCTCTTCGGGATAGACGTCTTCACTGTGTGGAATTTCAAGACCTGCATCGCTCATTCCCTTGAGGGCGGCGTAAACACGGCCTCCACGGGTGTTGGCTGCAAGGCCAATGTCAAGGACAGCTTCGCTGGTGCCGGAGGCAACAGCGGCCTTGCCCATAGCGAAACCAACCAGGTAGGAGGCTGGGACAGATTTGAGCGAACGGTTGCTCGGCCAGCCGTACTTCTTGACGAGGTCGGAGCCGGTCATCGAGACGGAAACCATGTCTCCATCTGCAGCCCACGAAACGAGTTGGCAGGTGGTGCGGGTGTTGGAAACACGCACAACAGCACGGGACTTCTCACCGCGCAGCAACTTCAAGCGGCGGCGGTAGTCGGTCAAGCCGGCCTTTCGTCGGCGGAAAATCGAACGTCGATTGTTGCCTGCCATCATTCATCGCCTCCCTTGAATTCAACGCCCTCAAGCGTCATTTGAGAACGCATGTGTGCGATGGAACGGTAGGAACCACCCTTGGCCTTCAGGTAGTACCGGCGGTACTGGGAAGGTTCAATGGTCTTGTCTTCTCGGAACTCTTTCAAGACACGGCGTTGGCTACGAATGGTTCGCATCCAGCGGTTCTTGCGAGGGTTTCGGGCGTTGGCCGTACCGGCACGGGTCCCTTGACCCTTGCGACGTCCCTTGCGCTTCTGTTGAAGACGGGCACGGGCACGGACACGGGAGGTCCCCTTGACCGGCTTTGCACGAATCCAGCCTTCGTCAATGAATTCACGGATATCGTCGGTCTGAACAGCTGAGGCGACTTGGTCAACGTAGAGGGGGTTGATCCACACTCGGTTTTCTCCACACTTGAGCAGACGTGCTGCGATTCGCTTTTGATTGGTGATTTGCATCAAACATCCCTCCGTCGGTTAAGAACACGAACTCCGAGTTCATCGGCTCGTGCGTAAATGTGCTCTCGCTTGCGACCACCGACGCTGGCGCCAACTCGGGCGGCCTCTGTCTCAGGGTCAATGCTTTCGAGGTCGGCGGTGTTGTGGACCATCACTTCACGGAATCCCGATGGGTGAAGGAAACGAGCGGCGGCGACTTTTCCGTGTCCGATTCGAACGAGTGAACCTCGGTACTTGTAGTTGCGTCGCTGCTTGTTGTCCATTCCATGAGGAGCTCGCCATCCAGAGCGAGACAATCGCTTGTAGCGGAACCATTCGGTTCGTCGGAAGGAAGGTGTCTTCTTCTTCTGAGCAGCACGAAGGGCCAAAGCCGCTTTCATGTTGTCGTCCAAAACAGGCTTTTGCTTGACCATGTAAACATCGTCAGCCTCATCATCCCAATCATCGTCATCCCATCCATCGTCATCGGATTCAGCCGCATCGGGGGCTTCATCCTCAACAACTTCATCGACTTGACCGGCTGCTTCTTGCAGACGGGCGATGAGGTCGGATTTCTTTCCAGAGACAGGGAGGCCCTGCTCTTTGAGCAACTCCTTGAGTTGCGCAACAGTCATTGATTCGTAATCTTCTGTCATTTCAATCACTCCTTGTCAAGCAGGTAAATACCATCCTGGAAGACACGTCGGTCTCGCTTCTTTACGGTCGTGCATCGCTCAATGTTCGCTGCGGTTTGACCCACGGCTTCCTTGTCGATGCCCGACACGGTGACTTCAGTTTTGTTGGACACCTTGACGGTGACGTTGTCAAGGATGTGCGCTGTTCGTGGAACTCGCTCACCAAAGTAGTTGTTGACTTGGAAGGTGTTGCCGTTCACAGCAAGGGTCATGGGGAAGTGAGAGTAGAAGGCTTTGAGGTTGTACGTAAAGCCATCCGTGACGCCTTTCACCATGTTGTTGAGGTGGGCGTTCCAAGTTCCTGCAAGAGCTCGTTGCTTACGACGTGGAAGGTCCACTCGCACGATGATTCCAGCCCCGTCTTGGAAGAGTTGGATCACGTCGCTTTCAAAAGTGCGGTGAAGGGAGCCTTTCGGTCCCGTGATGGTCACGACGCCATCTTCGCTGATGTTGGCGGAAACGCCTTCAGGGATGGTTACGGTGTGTTCGATTCTGTCGAGTTTTGCCATGTTTGTTCACCTCAGTACACATAGGCCAGCAGTTTGCCGCCAATTCGAGCGTCCTTTGCATCGTAGTGATGCATCACGCCGGAGTTGGTCGTCAAGATGAGAAGGCCGAAGTCTCGGGCTGGGAGGTAACGTGTCTCCCACTTCTCGTATTCTTGGCGACGTACGCTGTGTCGGGGTTTGACCGTCCCACAGCGGTTGATCGTTCCACGCAGTTCCACCACAAAGGCGTCCCCACGGCCGTTTTCGACACGTTCGATGTCGCCTACATAGCCTGAGGTCTGCATGATATTCAGTACGTTTCCAAGCAGTTTGGACGCTGGCGTCAACTCAACGTTGAATTTGCCAGCTTGCTCGGCGTTGTAAATCTTAATTAGAGCGTCGTTCAATGGATCAAATTGCATCTTCTTTCCCTCCTCAATTCATCTTTTTGAAACCGATTTTCGGTGCCACGTCGCGGAAGCATTGGCGGCACAATCGTAGTCCATGTCGGCGAATCAAACCACGCTTTCTACCGCATCGGCGGCATCCAATGGTTCGTCCAATTTGTTCTCCGTGATCTCTTGCCATCTTTACTCCTCCAGGATTGTGATGTTGAAGTTCTCAACGAACCAAGCACGGGAATCATCAGCCGAAACTCGGTGTTTCATCCCGACCTTGCTCTTTGCACGTCGGCGGCGGCTCACACGATGCCCTGGACGTTCCAAGACAGCCGTTATGTCCATGCCAAAGATTCCGATATCTGGGTCATACTTTTGACCGGGGAAGTCCGTGTAATCTCGAACACCGAAGGACAGGTTGCCCTCTCGGTCAAAGTTCCACGAAGGGATGGTGTTTTCTCGACAGTCAAAAGCACTGGTGAGGAACGCCTTGATGTCTTCTTGGCTGCGCATGGTTGCCTTGCAACCAATCGGTGCACCCACACGAACCTTGAGGTCGCGGTTCTGGATGCGTCCGAGGGTGCGCTGAGGCTTGACACCAGTAACCATCTCAAGGACGTTTTCGGCATTGACGAGGCGTTCTCCACCTTCGCCGACACCAATGTTCACGCACACCTTGGTGATGCGGAGTTGATTCATGGGGTTCATAGCAGCGCTCATTCAGCCACCTCCGTAAGAGGCATGCTAGCGTCGCCAATGGCGAACACGTTGCGAACGACCGTACCGAAGCCGTCAAACTGAACTTCATTGGGCATACTGGAACGCTTCACGATGTATTCCTTGACATCGGCGGTTGAGCCAACGTGGGCACCACCGATGAGGTAGGCACGAGTGCCTTCTCCAAAGCGGATGTGCTCGAGGATTTTCTGGTCAGGCAAGTTCAACTTCAAGGAATCGCCCGTGTTGTATTCAGCTGGGTCATCAACGATGATGTTTCGACCATCGTGGAGGTTCAATTGGGTTCGACCGCCCTTAATGGTGGTCTTGCCTTCAATTCGGCAAACCTTCCAGGAGGCTTCATCAGCGCTAATGGGGCGGTACTGGAGTCGACCGTTATGGTCAAGCACGCAGCGGTAGTTTTCTTCCCCAAGGGTGAGAACGTCCATCAAACCGACGCCTCGACGGGTGTCTTTGACAATTCGACCGTCGATCTTGGCCAGTTCGTTGTGAAGAATAAATCGGACTTCACGGGCCGTTTTCGCCAAACGAAGCACGTCGCGGATCACGAGGGTGACCGGCATGCAGAGTTCGAGGGCGTGAGCACCAGGAGTTGGGCGAGTCACCCACACCGTGGTCTTTCGTGGCAAAGGCCAGCTTCGAGGCATGGCCAAGCGCTTCAAGTGATTGCTGCTCATCTGATTCAACTCCTGTTTCCAGTCAATTTTGCGATGCGGAGGCGGTCCGACTCATCGAGCTGGGTTACCACCACGTTCGAGACGTGCACTGGAACCGCCTCTTCCTTGTTATCGGCCTTGCTGGCCTTGACACCTTCAATGTACAATCGACCCTTTTCTGAGTCGATGCGGAGCACGGCGCCGGTCAACGGATCTCCGTTGCGCTTGCCACCGTGTCGCTTGCCACCATGGGATTGATCCCCGCGGTTGACCTGAACGATATCGCCCACACGAACCGTGACGGTTCGGACGCCGGCAAATCGTGCGTCGGGCTTGGCGAGTTGCAGACGAGCTGCGACACGCTTTCGCTTCTGATGCATGGGCGCGTTGAAGTGCGCCTTGCGTTGCTTTCCTGGTTTCATACTCTTGACCATGATACTCCCTCAGACGATTTGCTTTGCATTGGCGGCGATACGAGGCCAGCGTTCTGCAGCCTCACGAGCAACGGGCCCCTTGATGTCGGAACCGGTGACGTCGCCTTTTTCGTTGACGATGACACATGCGTTGTCCTCGAATTGAACCCACGTACCGTCAACACGACGGAACGGACGGCGCTGTCGGATGATGACAGCGTTGAACATTTGTCGGCGGGTATCGGGTGTACCCTTCTTGACCGAGACCTTGGCCATGTCGCCAACGCCTGCGGCTGGGTACCGTCGCATGGTACCACCGAGTTTGAGAACGTTCAGGATTTGAACAACCTTGGCTCCGGTGTTGTCAGCAACGTGCAACCGTGCTGCGGTTGGTAGACCACGGGTTTGCTTTCCGGCGATGCCCTTCATCAGACAACACCCCCAGAGTTCTCGATGACACAAAACGAAACGGTCTTGGAGAGCGGTCGGCATTCCATGACCTTCACGTTGTCGCCAATGCTGACTTCACCGATGCACGAAGGCAGGTGAGCAGAGACAACGCTGGTGCGCTTCTCAAACCGCTCGTACTTCTTCATGTATCGAACATTGTGTCGCTCGATGGTGATGGTTCTCTGCATGCCAACACTTGAGACGGTTCCTTCGAGGACTTGTCCTCGGAGTCGCAAACTGCCGTAAAACGGGCAGTTCACATCACCGTCCCACTCGCCGGTGGGGTTCTTTACGTCAACGCCAATGTCTCGCATCGTATCATGCCTTCCTGTATGTTCGGTGGATCCTGTCTTCGGGGCGCTGACCCACCATGGCCCCTTGGATGACAACATCGCTGTTGTCAACGGTGAATGTGATACTGGCCTTGTTCAAGACCACGCGGTGTTCTCCCTCGAGGAGAACGACGGTGTTTCGGGTTTCGTCAATGACGATGCCCTGGCGACCAGCCAAGGTTGAATCGGTGGATGACGTGATGGTCATGGAACGACCGATCCAGGATTGATTGTAGATTTCCATTTCATCGCACCTCCACATTGAATCCGTTGTTTTTGAGCACTTGAGCAGCTTTCTTCTTGTGATCTCCTTGAAGTTCAATCAATCGTCCCTTTACTGTTCCACCTGCGGCACATTTGTTCTTCAGGAGTTTTGCAAGTTGATTGATGTCAATTGCTGCGTCGTCAATGCCCTCCACTTTTGTCACAATTTTTCCATAGCGTCTTCGGTCGGTTGAGAGAATGGCTTTTTGTTGCTCTTTTGCAATTTCTTGGCAGATGCACAGTTCATTGGGTAGTCCGCAAGTGTTGCAAATAGCCGCCATTGTTCTCCATCACCTCGTTATGTTCATTGATCGTTGTTCATGTGCGTCTTCAGACGCGCAATGCTTCGTCGAGTGGCCTTGTAAGCGCCCATGTTGGATGGGGTGCCACCAAGTGCCTTCTCAGCACGAAGTTGGAGCAGTTCTTCCTGAAGTTCGAGAAGACGTGCTTCGCGAGCCTCGGTGCTCATGGAAGAGATTTCTCGATTGGAGACAAAGCTCACTGGGAACCCTCCTCTTCGGCGGCCGCTTGTGCGGCTTGAATCTTGAGCTCTTCTTCCGAGAAGATGCTGATTTCGTGAGGTAGACGGGTGCCTGGTCGCATGATTTCAACGGAGACGCCGATGGTGCCGAGTTTCTTGACAGCCACCGAGTAGCCCTTGTCCATGTGCTGAAGAGCGGTCTCACCGCAATACTTCACGTGGCCTCGAATGTACTTCTCTGTTCGGTTTCGAGAACCGGTCAGTTTTCCAGCCACGGTCACAATGACGCCGCGAGCACCAGCATCCATGATGTTCTGGGCTGCGCTGTGGCAGGAGCGACGGTGGTACCATCCACGCTCAAGGGATGAGGCGATTTTCTCAGCCATCACTTGTGCGTTGAGGGTTGGGTTCTTGACTTCCTCAACCTTGAGTTTGGGGTTGGTGAGGCTGAATTCTTGGTTCAAGCGGGTTTGAAGATCGTTGATGATCTTTCCTTTTCGACCGATGACCATACCTGGGCGTTCAGCGTGGACGGTTACTTCAGTACCACCGGGGGTACGTCGGATGTCAAGGCCACCAAACCCAGATTTGGAGGTGTTCTTCATCAGGAACTCGCGAACGAGCAGACGCTCGACGTTGCGGTCAACAATGGTTCGTAGAATGCTTTGCTTACCCATAATATTCACCTCAGAAGTCGTCCTCCAATTCATCGCCCATGACGTTCATGTCTTCCAAGAAGACTTCCAAGTTCACACGGTAGTGGTTGCTTGGAGTTGCACGGCCTCGAGCACGTGGAATCCATCCCTTGCGGATGGGTCCACGATGAGCAGCGATGTGCGTGATGACCATTTCATCGGCATCAATGTCTTCGTACTGGAATCGTGCGTTCTCCATGGCGCTCTCAATGAGCTTGATGATGGCTCGGGAAGCCTTCACGGGGAATCGGCCAGGACCAATACCGCCTTTGCGGTGTCCGACCATTGAAGGGCCTGAGCGACGCTTGCGCTTGTTGCCACTTCCCAAACGGAAGGGCACAGCGGCGGCTTTGCGGCGAACATCTGCTCGGTCTGAGTCAATGCGGAGCACTTCGTTCAAGTAAGCAACGGCTTCACCAGCGGTCTTGTTCTTGACCGCACGGCACACTTCGAAACAGTGCTTGACGTGCATGTCAACGTTGGTAGCACGAGCGGTGGCCAATCGGTTACCTTGCAAGAGTTGAGTGTAACCGCGTTGAGGGAGTTGTCGTCGACGACTGCGTCGATCCATTTGATTTCGCTTTGCCATCTTTTTCACCTCACTTCAACGGAACGTGCTTGGACGAACGGGTAGCACCAACACCCGGGCCACTGTGGGCCACGCCTCGTCGAGTCACGGCAAATTCACCAAGGTAGTGACCGATCATCTCTGGTTTGACGTCAATCTCTACGAAGTGTTGGCCGTTGTGAATAGCGATGCGGCGTCCGACAAATTGCGGAAGAATAGGCATGTCTCGGCGGTGCGTTCGAACCGTCTTGGCGCTCGAGCGGAGCATACGGTCAAGGAAATGTTCGTTTTCAACGGACATGCCTCGGCCAAGGCTGCGTCGCACACGGGACGGGAGAAGGCCGACGATGTAGTCTTCTTCTCCAGTTTCGGACCACATGGGCATTTGGTTGAGTTGTTCCATGGTGAAACCACGGTAGGTGAACTCTTTCTTCACACGTGCCGAAGTCGTCGAAAGGCGCTTACGTGCCTTACGTCGGCTGGCTTTGGGGGTCATAAAGGACTTCTTTTTCTTAGCCATGCATCATCACCTCAAATTTTCTTACCTCGTCCACGACCGGTTCGGCTTGGTGCAATCAAACCAACCTTGGCGCCCGGAGGCGTACCACGAGCAACGGAGTTGGGTCCGTGAACAGCCTGGTGGTTTCCACCGCCGTGTGGGTGGTCAACAGGGTTCATGGCCACACCAGAAACGTGTGGGTAGAGCTTACCACGAGCCTTAGCCTTGTAATAGGCTGCACCGGCCGTTCGCAGTGGCATCTCATCTCGGCCGTGGCCGGCAAGAACGCCAATGGTTGCACGGCAGCTTGCTGGAAGTTCCTTCAAGGCGCCGGAGGGCATGCGAATACGGACCATGTCTCCAACACGGGATTCTACGGTACAGGAGTTCCCAGCAGACCGGGCCACTTTACCACCGTCTCCGGGTCGAAGTTCGAGGTTGTTGATGGCCGTACCTTCAGGGATGTTACCCAATTGGGTAATGTTTCCAGGTCGAAGAGCAACGTTGTCGCCAATGGCCACTTTGCTACCGATGGCGAGGCCTTCGGTGGCAGCGACCAAGGTGGTGTCGCCATCGGGCGTCTTGATGCGAGCGAGTGGAGCGCTGTGAACGGGGCTGTGAACCAGTTCAGTGACTTCACACACCACGTCTTTTTCACGTGGCATGCGATTCTTACCTGGGAAACGGTGGCTGGCCACGCGGTAGCGTGGCGACGAACCTTTGCGTTGTGCACGAATTCTCTTACCCATGATAGATCACCTCAGAATGCTCCTAGACGCATGGCAGCGTCTTCTGCGTCGTAGCCATCGGCCAGCTTCACCGAAGCATGCTTGCCGTGTTTGGAGTTTCGAACGTTCACCTTGGCCACTTCGACATCAAAGATGGTCTCAACGGCTCGAGCGATTTGGGCCTTCGTTGCACTTCGGCGAACGATGAACTCAAGACGCTGCTCGGTGGTTCGGGCTTCCATGGATTTCTCAGTCAGCCATGGTTGAATGATAATGTCGTATGCGTTCATGATATCACCTCAGTTCATGGCCTCCAATGCCGCTTTCGTAAAGACCGTCAAGCGACCGATGTCGCCACCAGGGGCGAGGTCTTCAGCGCACAGGTCCTTGGCGGCAACGACGTCGACTCCGGGGAGGTTTCGTGCTGCCTGAGCAAGACCTGACTTTTCCTTGACGACCAAGAGGATAGACTTGGGCACCTTGTGGACACGACCACGCATGGTTGCCTTACCGGCACGAATCTTGCGACCGCTGCGGGCCCGGTCCATGTCAGGACCAAGGCCAAGACCAGCGAAGATGGCTGCAGCCTTGCGGGTTGCGGAGCCATGATTGAAGGATTCAATGTCGTAATCGGTTGACTTTCCATCAACGATTTCAGTGTAGGTACCCAGAACGATGGGAAGGTGCTCCACGGAGTCATCAAATCGATGACCACGAGCGGAAACGGTCTCCATTGACACGGTTGCAGCCAATGCAGCGTTGCGAGCAGCATGGCGTTGCTTGGCGTTGAGTTTTCGAGACCAATCCTTCTCCACCTTTGGACCGTGAGCTCGACGGCCACCAAGGGTGTGAGGGTTTTGAGCACCACGGCGGGAGCCGGTGCGTCGTAGGATACGGGAGACACCACGGCCCTTGCCCCACCATTCAACGGAATGCTTCATACCGGCCATTGGGCGGCGCTTTCCGACGTGAGGGCGGGAACCGTAGGGTTGGCGACGGTTGGCTCGGCTGGAAGCCACGGCCAACTTGACCAAGTCTTCACGAACTTCCGATTCAAAGGCCGATGGGAGAGCCACCTTGGAGCCATTGGAAACTTCAACGTCAAATCGAGCAGAGAGCTTACCAGCATCCATTTCGGTTTGGGTTACAGTGTTGACGATGTTCTTGGTTGCGACCTTCATCTTCAGGCCCCCTGCTTGGATGCGGTACTCACGTACGTGATTTCGTAGTCGTGGAGCGTCTTGTCGGAGGCTCGTGTGGCGTCGCGGAAGCGAATCAAGCGCTTGGCTGGGCCTGGAACGCTGCCTTTGACCAGAATGTAGTCGGATTTGATTTCACCATAGTGGAGGAAACCACCAGCGGGCGTGATGGAGTGGTCTTCTGGGTTGGCCACTCGTAGAATTCGCTTGTTGTACTCCGTGCGCTGGTGGTAACCGGTTTGACCGCCTTGGCGGATCGTCTTTCGGACGTACCCGTCACCAAAGGCACCCATGTTACCGTGTTGCCGGCGCTTCTTGGAGTTCTTGTGAGATTGCAACTTACCGCCGAATCGCTTGATGACACCTTGCCATCCATATCCTTTGGTGATGGCGACAATGTCGGTCATGTTGCCTTCTTCGAAAGCGTCAGCAAAGGAGTATTCCTCGCCGAGGTGTTCTTTGGACCAGTTGAGTTGGTCGTCCATGCTGCCACCCGTCAATCCCATTTCCATGACATCAGGGACCTTGGTAGGTACGCTGGCGAGGGTGTGGGGTTGTGTGGCGACAATGAGGCGAACTTCGCAAAGGTCGGCTTGCATGAGGTTCTCCATGTGCTTGTCAGCATCATGCTCCTTTCGCTTGGGGACACGCTTGAAGAGTTCAGGGAAGGCATCGGCGATTTGGTCGGCCTCTGCCCAGACCTCGCCACGGGCTTGCATGCCGTAGGGGGTCATTTCGTAGCCTCGAACGCCGAGAATGCGCATCTTTGGGCATTCGACGACCGTAACAGGAACTCGAACTTCCTGACCGGCAGAGGTACTTCGGGGGTTGAAATCACGAGCCAGAATGTGGGTCATACCAGCTTTCCAGCCGGCAAATCCTTGCACTCGGACTTCGCTCGCATCGGTTGTGGGCCACGACTTGACGTGACCAAATGGGCGGTTCGCTCGCTTGCGCGGGCTGAACGCCATCGATCCACGACGTGGGTGGTTTCGCTTTGCCATCTCGGATTCCTCCAGGGTTTTCTACAGCGCAGTGGCCCCACCGTTGGGGGGCGTACGAGGGCCCATACAGCGTCGAAGCCGTGACACGGAAGCGCATTCCCACGAGCGGGGAATGTGCCAGTTGGGGTCCTCGGGGGATGGCCCAGTGTGTCTGGCTACTCACCTTTGAGCACCCCTCCGACTTACAACCCGTATATATGCGGTTCGGTTCAGGCCGCCGATGGGATGCGTGGGACGCCATGGCAGTTGAAGGCCTTCAAACCTTTCTGAGATAAAGCCGGTGGTTTGAGTTCAACTGAACCGTCACCTCTCCACATCATCCTTTTGAACCCTAGACCAAACCTTCCCTCCATGCCTCAGGTCGTTCATCCTCTGCTCAGGGAGGGGGTGGATGCTCGAGGCTATCAACTTCGGTCATTGGAACGTGTGCTCTCGTTCTCAAGTCTGATGGTTATGCCCACAGGATTTGGAAAGACCGCCGTGGAATGGATGACCATGGCAGAATTTTTACGCAACGGTTCGGAAAAAATTGTCCTCATTGCTCCGACCACAGGACTGGTTGACCAGCAACGAACCATGGCGATTGAACGCTTGAACATCGACCCAGGGCGCATTGTTGCCTACACGGGCGAGACAGGACCTGAAAAGCGGAAGACCATTTGGGACCAAGCAACGGTCGTCATGGCCACACCGCAAGTGATACGAAACGATGCGATGAGTGGAGTGATTGATCTCGCAGCGGTTGACCTCCTGATTCTTGATGAAGCCCACCACGCTACCGGGAACCACGCCTACGCCCAGGTTGGCAACCTGTATCAGCGCACCAATCCTTCCGGACGGGTCCTCGCCGCCACCGCAAGTCCTGGCTCAAACCTTCGAAACATCAACGCCGTACGAACAAACCTCAACGCTCACAATTTGGACTTGTGTAAGCGCACGGACCCTCTGCTCAGCGCTTACGATGTGGACATGAAGATTCACACCCATCCTCTGGATTTACCGGAATCGTTGATCACCCTCATCGCCCCGCTTCGGACGCACTTCAACGAGGAAGTAGCCCATCTACAACGGCAAGGATTTCTTCCAAAAAAGGAGTACATCGGGAGCAACGACATTGAGCGAGCACAACAAAGTGCCAGCCGAGCGATTCAACAGCGAGACGTTCGAGGTTATGATGCCGCGCGAAGGGTGGCTGACCTCCGACGCATGCACATTCTGATGAACCTCATGCAAACGCAAGGGACCAAAGTTGCTCAAGCCTTCCTAAATCGAGCAGAAGAGGAGGGAAGGAGCGGTCGGAAAACCAACCGAATGCTGGCGCTTCCCGTGGTTCACCAGCTGAGGCTTGCGCTCAACGACCTTGAGGAACTTCATCCAAAAGCGGCCCTCGTCGACTCACTCGTGGTCAAGGAACTGGTTGAAAAGCCAGAGGGAAAGGTCCTCATCTTTACCGAGTACAGAGACTCTGTAGCCCGCTTGGTTTCCTTGCTCAACGTCCATGACGGTGTCGAAGCAGACGCCTTCATCGGCCAATCATCACGTGGAACACAAAAAGGCATGACGCAAAAGCAACAACTTGCTCAACTTCAACGCTTTCGAAGCGGCGAAATCAATGTCCTTGTGGCCACCTCCGTAGGCGAGGAGGGGTTGGACGTACCCGCCGCAGACTTGGTGGTGCTCTACGAACCCGTGCCCAGTGCAGTGCGAGCCATTCAACGCCGAGGACGAACGGCACGCCAACGCGCAGGTTCGGTTCACGTGCTCATTGCGAAGAACACCCGAGATGCCTATGTCCACCGTGCGTCAGAACGCCAAGAGGAAAACATGCACCGCTTGATGGGGCGTTTGGTACGGCAGAAACAATTGAATGAAAACTACGCTGTTAGCGACCAAGCCCTCAGTGCTTTCTCCATAGAAATAGACGGAGAAACGGTCCCAGCGAAAACCTACCTTGAAGAGGATTTGGCCAAATACGCCCAACAAAAAACGGCTGATGAAAATCCTATAGAAAGCAATACTCCGGCGAGAAAAAACACTGCGAGGATTGCCCCTGACCTTCGAGCCGACCAACTTCGACCACAGGCTCAATCCACCCTCTTTGCCTTTGGACAAGAGGAAAAGGAAACCATCCAGCGTCTTGACCACCAAGCGGTTGAAGCCGTGCTCAACGCTGCTGACCGTGAAATCGTCAATCTCAACGAGGTGGATGGACAAGAAAACACCATCTACATCGACCACAGAGAAGGTCGCTCAACCCTCCCGGGCTACCTCCAAGGCCTCGGTTTTCAAACGGTGTTCACGCAACTCCCATGCGGCGACATCCGCCTTTCAGAACGCGTGCTCATCGAGCGAAAAACAGCCAGAGATCTTCTGGAGTCCATAAAATCAGGCCGACTTCTCAATCAGTGTCGCAGTCTAAAAGCGAGCGCTCAACGTCCTCTTTTGTTGATCGAAACGGGTGGAGAATCACAGTACAGCGTCCATCCAAATGCCGTGCTGGGGGCGCTCGCCCACCTCACGCTCGACCTCGGCATCCCTGTTATGATGGTCAAAGGACCATTGGAAGCAGCTCACTTCATCGCTGTTGCAGCCCAACGAGAGCATGATGCCTTGGAGCGATTGCACGGGTTCCTCACCACCACCGAAAAGCAGGACCGAGACCTCAAAGCCTCCATTTCTATCGCTCGCCGTGAATTGCAAAGCATCGTTGACCAACCTGAGCAGCAGCATCCATGGTTGGACAACCACGAACAACATCTTCGTCGGTGCTACGAGCATGCCATTGAGCCCATCGTGAGCCAGCATGAGCACCTTGCCGATGTCTTCCTGGCAGCTTCGCCTTCACTGGGTCAGCTCTTTGCTGCCCGGGAAGAAGACTTCGTTGAGATGGCTGGATGTTCCCTCGATGAGGCATCGGCCGTCGTGGCCATCCTTCAACAGACCCTCAAGAGCCAATAAGGCGGACACGGGTTCGCAATTGAGCGAGACGATCGGGATAAAACCCGAGAGCAAAGGCCACAATTTCAGAGAGGTGGCACACTGGCACCGTGGTGTTCTTGCCACTGACTCGCCCTGCTTTGGATTGGTATGAGTCGAGGTTGACGTGCGAAACGGTACATGCGCTCACGACCAGGTCGGCACCCGACTGGATGGCGTCCGAAAGGACCGCTGCCGTCATGGCAAGCGATGAGTCTTCAAGCGTGAGCATGGACGTCGAGCCAACGCTCATGCACTTCGAATCGTAATCGATGGGCGTACCGCCCAAGGCTTCGATCAGTTGTTCCATGTAGGTCGGCATGAACGGATCATCGCCAGCACAGGCCCCTTCGCGCTGCATGTCTGGACCGTAATAGCCAGCAATGTTCATCTTGAGGGGGTTTTTGACAGCGTTTCGAATTTTGTCAAGTCCGATCTCCTCAACGAGGTAGTGGAGCAAATGCCATGATTGGATTTCACCGGTGTATTCCACCTTCGAGGTGCGAGCGACGAGGTTGTTGACGGTACTGGCGTACACAGGGTCGCGCTCCATGTCTTGGGCCGTGTTGCACATGATGGCGTGACTTGTTGCGCAGGTCGTCATCACGTCGAGGCCCTGAGCTTCGGCCAGTGCAAGGTTGCGAGCGACAAGTGCATCCTGCAGTTTTGGCGTGGCTTGCTTGATGACGTTTCCACCATCACTGCTGGCACGTGGAATCTCAACCAGTTGGATGTTGAGGGCACGGCACAGGGGCTGAATGCAATCTTCGACCTCTGCAGCACCAGCGCGGGCTACGTTTCCGGGGTAATATGCCACCTTTGCCATGATTTCACCTCAGAACCTTTGGTCAATTTCATTGAAGAGGCTGACGACCTCATGGTAGTTCTGAACACGGCTGTTGAACATCTTTGGAATTCGTCCAAGACCGGCCGGTGGAACAAGTAAAGCTTGCAGACCGCGGATTGGTGGACCACCGTTTCGTGTAAAGGCCAGCGCCATGCGGGCAGATACACCGCTGAAGACGTTGCTGACCAAGCCCAAGGGGCCAAGCACCTGTCGGTAGAGGGTGGTTTCGTTCACATTACCAGACCATTTGACACTGCGACCGTACCATTTGACAAGGCGGCCGGATTTTCCTGCATATCGAGACTGGTTGAGGAGCGCTCCACGGGCCTCGTTGAGGGCCCGTGCAGCCAAGCGACCGTCTTCGCCGTAGCGCATGAGGCTGGCGTGGTCAGCTTCGGACCAAACACCATCTTTTTCCTGCAAGGAGTTCATGATGCTGCGACGCTGCTTTTCAGAGGTACGAGGGTCAAGCACCCGAAGCCACTGTTGGAAGTGCACGCCTGGGCCTTCGTAGTGTTGGTCGTGAGGGAGGGTGTCCGACATGGCTTGAATGAGGTGGAAAGACAACACATCGCCGGCTTGATGAAGTGCCGTTGCTGCAGCCGAATCCATGGTGCCCATGGCCTGTCCAGATGGAAGGTGTTCTCCCTCCCTAGGGTCGGTTCGAATCCACGGTTCAGCACGGCTACGGTGGCTTTCATAGCGGCCGGTGTCGACCACAAGGTCGCGAACGACAGGGTGGCCGGGGAGTGGTTCGATACGAACACGACCGCCGTCTTTTGCCAAATCAGCGATTTGGGCACAATCGGCGAGGACGATGCGCCCGTTGACACGGACGCCTGTGGTGGGCGTCCCAGCCGAGGTGCCTCGACGGAAGGCAAGACTGCCGTCAACATCCTGTTGCATCGTCATCAAGAGATCTTGGACGGTTGCGTGGCCAGGAACACTGCATGTCAAGGTATCCCACCCTGATTCAGCGGCCTCGGGACAATACCGGAACACCTCGAGGGTGATGGTCATGGCTTCCTTTTCGATGATGCCTGGTGCGAAGTCACCTTCAACGACATCGTCGTCGTCGCCAGCACCAAATGCCTTCATTTCCTCAAGGAGTTCAACTTGAAGCGTGCCTGATTCATCAACACAGGCGAGAATCGGGAGCGCTTCTTCGACCCAAATCTTCCAAGGGGGTTCGAAATCGACATCGCATTCCTGAATGGGGTGAGCTTCCGTTCCGCCGAGCGCTGCGAGTTTGTTGTTCCAGTCATGACCCGCCTTACAGAATTCATCGTAGGCGGTGTCGCCGATGGCACACACGGAGAAGTGAACCGAGCCAAGGGCAGGACCGTTGGCGTTGATGGCGTTCCACATGCCATCAGCGTTGTCCGGCATTTCGCCTTCGCCCCAAGTGGAGGTAATGATCATCACACGCTTCATCGTCGCCAGTCGGGCAGGGTCCAAACCGTCCATGTCAACGATGTTCGGCTCAAGCCCGTAATTGGCCGCAAGTTTGGCCGTCTTTTCGGCGAGGCCAGCCGCATTGCCAGTTTGAGAACCAAACAGGATGTTGATGGAGCGGTCGCCTGCGAAAACAGCATTGAGGGCATCTGAAGCCCCTGCACTCGCCACTTGTGTGGTGGAGGATGAATCGGCGCTTGGGGCTTCCGCTGCAGATGCTGCACTGGCGTCGTATTCGCCACCGTCAACAGCCGCCATAACGGGAAGCACTGAATCTGCCCATGTTTTCCATTCGGGCTCATACTCCACATCGCAGAGTTGGATGTCATGGACACGCGTGGCCCCAAGCGAGGCAAACTTTTGGTCCCAGTCTTTCCCCGCCTTGCAAAATTCGTCATAGGCTGTATCGCCAATGGCACAGACAGAGAAACTCACGCCTGAAAGCGGAGGATTCGCTTCGTTGGTCGCCGCCCAAAGGTCTTCGGCGTTATCAGGCATGTCGCCTTCACCCCAAGTGGAGGTGATGATCAAAACACGCTTGTAATCTGCAAATTGAGCGGGATTAAAGCCGTCCATGTCGTGGACGATGGGGTGGAATCCCATTTTCTTGGACATTTTGGCCGTGTTGCCAGCCAGTTCCTCAGCGTTACCTGTTTGGGAACCAAAGAAGATAGCAAGTTCCGGATTTCCTGTGACACCTGACATTGTTCACTAAGCCCCCTTGGTTTTGGCCATCCTTCAATGGCCTTTGAACGTTATTATTCCTGCAGGACAAAAACGGGGCACTGAGATGGAAATTTTCACAGAAATTTTTT
>Ga0208277_1000688_pt1 | contig 19903 bp, 16 predicted proteins | sample ETNtaG_5_FD_185782 | JGI IMG/M metagenome (GOLD analysis project Ga0208277, IMG submission 185782) | Marine microbial and viral communities from oxygen minimum zone, Eastern Pacific Ocean - ETNP201406SV205 (SPAdes) (version 2) | ecosystem: Environmental > Aquatic > Marine > Oceanic ...
TGGAGCGGGTAGAGAGGATCGAACTCTCATCAAAAGGTTGGAAACCTCTTATAATAGCCATTATACGATACCCGCGTGGGAAGAAATTATAAAGCAAATATTTCTTAAAAAGAAGAAAAACTGATCAATATAAATTAGCCAATTTATAAAACTTTATATCCCTTATAAGCCATTGAAGATTCGCATTTAGCCTGAATATTAAATGCATTTTGGATTGCTGATGAATCTTCATCATATAGCCAATCTTTATATAAAACTTCTTTATCCTCAGCAGAGCCAATATAGTTCATCCAAACAAATGCAGAATTTGAATCATTTTTTTGCAAGAATCTTGCGAAATAATCAATATTCTTTTTTCTAACAATATTAAAAAAAGTATCTACCTCAATTGCAAAAGTTCCGTAATTAAAACCATCATTAAATCTACATTTTAAAATCTCAACTTCAAATGATTTTAAGTCTAAATCTTGATCATTGAGCTTAAGCCTGGCTGAGAGCATTGATTCATTATTATTAAAATTGCAATTAGCTATCTTATTGATGCCCTCTTCTATCAAAAGATTTGATACTAAATCAGCATTAAAGTTTTCTTCTATTGCTGAATAAAGAATTGTAAAGCTTTTAACTATCTCTTGTTGATTAAATAAGAACTCAATGTTTGGGGCTTTTATGTTTTTATTTATTCTGTTAACAAAATTAGGGATAAAAGCTTCAAGACGATTTAAAGAAGCATCTTTATTAAAAATACAATCATATCTAACTTCTTTTGATAAAAAATTAGGTTTAATCAGTGAGCTAGATTTGATATCGTTTAGATCATCTTCTTGGGAGCAAGAAATAATCAATATCAATATAAGAAAATTTAATAAATATTTAAACAAAATTAATTCAGTTAATAGTAAGATAAAAAATAAATTTTAACATGAAAAAAAATACTAGCTTCCTTCTTCTTTATCTAACCACATTATTCTATTCAGGTTTAATGGTTGGCAATGAAATACGTTTTGGCTTAGGCTCTTGTCTTGATCAAGATGTACCTCAGCCTATTTGGGAATCTATAGAAAAAGATAATATAGATGGTTTTATTTTCCTTGGTGATAATGTTTATGGTGACTCTCCTTCACTTGAGCTAAAAAAGATGGCTCAAGCTTACAAAAAGCAAAAAGAAGTACTTCCAGAATGGCTGGGAAGCAAAGAAATCATGACAATATGGGATGATCATGATTACGGTCAGAACGATGGCGGTGGAGACTATTACCTTAAAGAAGAAGCTCAGAAACTATTTCTTGATTTTTGGAAAATTCCAAAGAGTGATCCAAGACATTTAAGGAAAGGTATTTATTTTGATCGTATAAAAAAAATAGATGGTTTCAATATTCATTTTATAGGCCTAGACACTCGATTCTTTAGATCAGAGTTAAAAGGATCAAAAAAATTGTACAAAGATAATACTGATATTGGCGCCACCGTTCTGGGCAAAAAACAATGGTCATGGCTTGAAAGAAGAATTGGTAATAATGAATCAGATATAGTTATTTTACTTACATCTATTCAGCTTTTAGCAACGGAACACAGATTTGAAAAATGGAGTAATTTTTCTTTAGAAAGAGAAAGGTTAATTAATCTGATAGAGGCATCAGGCAAGCAAGTTGTTGTGATTTCAGGAGATAGGCATAGAGGTGGAATATACAAATACAATAAAATATACGAAATTACTGCATCATCAATGAATAAACCAGGCAGTTCAAATGAAGAAACTGATCGCCTTCTTATTGGTAAAACTTATAATGAAGAAAATTATGGAGTGCTTTCAATCAATCCTCCAAAAAAAGAGATCAAGCTATTTTTAAAAGACCTAAAAGGTAAAATATTAGAATCAGTGGTTATTCCCTTTGAAGAAGTTAATTAAAGAATAATAACTGGATTAACCCTAGGCGCTATAAGAGCGTTTAAAACTTTAAGCTTTAGATAATAATCTTTGCCCTCTTTGTAATCATTAATTCCAATTGTTATTTCGCTCAAAGGTGGTAAATAAATAATATTTTCAGCATCTTCAAAAGTATGAGTGTCAAGATTTTGAAGGCTAAAGCCAGCATCTGATTTATTCTTAATGGTTATCTTAAGAATAGATTTTTGAGATAAGAATTCTGTATCTGCTATAACTATTGAAGCATCTAATAAAGAGCTCATATTTTTTGGTTTAGCTATAAGAGTATTTTTCCACCAGACTACTGTCTTATCACTCAAAAGCGCTTCTTTAATTGATGCCTTGGTCCTTTCTTTTGCTAATATTAAGGTAACCGGTCTGTGTTTATTTTGACTGGGGGGATAATCCCAATCAATCAAGTCATGAATATCAGATGTCCCAATTAAGGTTAAGTTATTTTCTATAGCTACCTCAAAAGCTTCTTCAGAGTAATAATTACCATTAACAATCTCTATACCATCAAGCAAATCTTTAGCTATCATCTCTTGATGCATGTCACTTAATCTATTCAATGAATCTCTTGATTCTTTAGTCCATGAAGGGTGATTCCAAAAAGTAAAAGCACCTTGATTTTTGGCTTCTTCTAAAGCCTCTATTGGAGACCAAAGATTTGCAAGAATTGCCTCTTTAAACCAGGGTTTATTTGAATAATCTCTTTGGATGTCTTCTGATAAAGTCTCAATATAATCATTTGCTTCTTCCAGTCTTCCATAATCAATATTTAAAAGTTTATTTGCATCATTAATAAAAATTGCATTGATGTGTCCCGGTGGGAATTGACGTGTAATTTCAGAGCCATTGATAACGATAATATCTTCGTTCTTAGCTGCTTCCTTAGCTTCATAATATGACTTATTTCTATCAGGATGAGGGATGTCTTCTATATGAGGTTGATATTCTAGATGTTCAGTAATTGCTATTACATCTAAACCATCTCTAACAGCCTCTTCTACTCTTATGTTTGGCCAAACATGTCCATCAGAAAATACAGAGTGTGTGTGTAGATCAGAAACAATGGTTACTCCTCCCTCAATGTTTGGAAAAATTATTTCTCTTCCAAAATCATCATCATCGTTTGTTGAATATACAGCGCCATGGCCGAATGTAAGCGAAGATAATAGAAGCGATATAAGCAAGAAAACAGATTTCATTAAAACATCATAAATTATTTTGAAAAGGCTTGAAAGATAACTTTCTTGAAAAGAATTAATGATCTATATTCTTATAATCAAGATCTTCTAGGATAAAAGGCATGGCAGCTTCTGACATTTGTTTAGTGTCATGATCAACACCTGAAACTACTTTATACCTCCATCTAAAAGGCACCTCAAAACGTTCGCCAATTCTTACTAAGCTTTTGAAATAGTTATATCCTCTTTCATATCTATGCAATCCTTGATTCATTGCTCCATTGCTTCGATTTAAACCTGAATGCTCGGGATCATTATCTTCGTCGCCTAATAAAAATAATACTTCTCTGGACATGAGCCACTCTATTCTTCCAGGCTCAAGCGGCATATTCTTTATGCCATAAGGAAATGGTTGAAATGATATAAACGTATACCAGCCCGCACTGCCAATCGCAGCTTTTTCTATTGCTTTGTCTTTACCGTACATTAAATATCTATGAATAAATTGTGATCCACCAGAAAATCCATACATAAGGTATGTATTAGAATCTAATTGAAATTTATTTTTAAAAAAAGAATAGAAGGAAGCAATGGAGCCTGTTAGCCAATCATCTTGGTTGGTATTAACTTTACCTGAAGCGCTGGCCATATTTAATTTGCTATATCTGGGAAAATATTGCTTGCTAAAATGTGGAGCAACTAAAATAACATTCTTATTTTTTGAGCTTGAAATCCAGAGTTTTAGATATCTTTCAGCTCCTCTTGAGTTTCCATGAATTATAAATAAAACCTTGGTATCTTTATTAATCTCTTTGGGTAAAACATAAAAAAGCTCTACATCTGGCTTACTCCATGATGCAAATGTAATGCTCTTAACCTCATTTCCCAAGCCGTATGGCGTGAATAAAAGAAAAAAGGTAAGAAATACTGTAAGAAATGATTTCATTATCTTTATATTCTATCAAGCTGATAATAATATTAGGTTAAAATACTTAAAATATATTTAAGATAGCTATCTATGAAAAAAGATAAGGTTGATATTAACCACCAAGATATTCTTAAAATCCACGAGAGTCCATATAAGCTTGTAATAGTTTCTAGTGGTGGAGGGACCAATGCAATTTCTTCTTTACTTGAAGTTCCTGGTGCAAGTAATACTATTTTAGAATCTTTTATTCCTTATTCTAGAGAATCATTAGATAACTATTTAAATAAAAAGCCTGACTATTACTGTAGTCTGGATACAAGTTTAAGTATGGCTGCTAGAGCTTTTCAAAAGGCAAAAGAACTTATGCCTAATGAGAAACCTAAATACTTATTAGGAATATCGGTTACTGCAAGTCTTATTACAACTTATAAAAAATTAGGTGAGCATAAATTTTTTATAAGCATTCAAACAGAAAGTTATACCAAAACAGTTTCGTGTTATCTAAAAAAAGATAAAAGATCTAGAGACGAAGAAGAAAATTTAGTGTCTGGGTATATTCTAATGCTAATAAAAGAAGCATGCGGCATGAAGTATAAAAAACCTGAACATGATGAAGATACTGAAATCAATTTTGTCCAGGCTGATAATTCTTGGATTAAGTTAATTAACAATAAAATTAACTACGTAAGCAATCAATCATCTAAACCAGAATTAATTTTCCCTGGAACTTTCAACCCTCTTCATGCTGGCCATATGGAAATGAGAGAATTGGCAGAAAAAAGAACTGGGATGAGAGTGACCTTTGAAATATGTATTGAAAATGCTGATAAGCCCCCTCTAACATTCTATGAAATTAAAAAAACACTAAGTCAGTTTTCAGAAAACGATAGCTGGGTTATGACAAAGCATGGTAGATTTAGTGAGAAAGCTAATTTATTTCCTAATTCAGTATTTATTATAGGAGTAGATACATTAGGAAGGGTGGTAGATGAAAAATTTTATAGGAATAGAAAAGATATGATCGATCATCTTGGAAGATTCAATGATCATAATGTTAATTTCCTAGTATTTGGAAGGAAGGTTAATAGAAAATTTTTAACTCTAAAAAATATAGAAGTGCCTGAAATTCTTAAGGAAAGGTTAACGGGAGTTGATGAGAGCGTATTTAGGCAAGATATCTCTTCTAGCTCTTTAAGATTAGAGAAATAATAAGCAAAAAAAAACAGAGCTAGGCTCTGTTTCTTCAGTTCGAGTTCCTTAGGGGTCTAAAGTGAGATTTTCTTTAGCTCCTTGGATTTTTTCTCTTAAATCCTTGGTGGGTTTTTAAGGTTCTTTTTATTGTCGACTCTTAAAAACGCTTTCTCCCTTAGGTCTCTTTCTGCTTTATATCTCTAACTTCTGTCTGCATTTAGTCGTTAGTCGTATTTGGCAGGTAAAGTTAATATTACGCTTAAATTTTCAGATGTCAACACTTTATATTAAAAAAGTTTAATTATTTTTAATATGTTATTAAATCATTGCACTTTTAGATAAAAATGTTTTAATTTAACTAATTAAATGACATCAATTTATGTCATTGTAGAAAATAATGACTCTAACTTTTTTACCAAAAACTCCACCAATAAAAAATTATTCGGATCATTCAAGTGAATCACTGGAGCGCCTTCACGACATAGCCTCAAATCTTCCGAAGCTTCTTCTTACTAACAAAGTGCAGCCTACAATAAATTCATTGTCTAAAGATGATTTGTCGGTAAATGATCTTTTTGTAGAAGGAAGAGCTAAAAATATAAGATTGGCCATGGTTCATCTAAGCTTTATTGCTCATGCTTATGTTTGGGGAGGTAGTAAGCCTGAATCATCTTTACCTGAGGTTCTTGCTAAACCCTGGAATAAGGTGGCGCAAACTCTTGGCCGCCCTCCTATTTTAAGTTATGCAAGTTACTGTCTAGATAATTGGTTTAAGATTAATGAAGATGAAAAAATATCACTAGAGAATGTAGGCTTGATTACCAATTTTCTTGGCGGTGTGGATGAGGATTGGTTTGTGACTATTCACGTATGTATAGAGCATGCAGCCTCCGAGGCTGTTACTGCAGCTATCGAATTATCAAAAATGACTGTTGAAAATTCTGAAGATGACATCCTTGGTCATTTGAAATCAATCACAAAATCTTTACAAGAAGTTAATAGAATCTTTTCAAGAACTCCTGAAAAATGTGATCCCTACATTTATTATCATAGAGTGAGACCGTTTATATTTGGCAGTAAAGATAATCCAGATCTAAAAGAAGGTTTAATATACGAAGGAGAATTTGATAATAAACCTCAATTTTATAGAGGTGAAACAGGTGCCCAAAGTGCTATCATGCCTTTATTAGATGGAGCTCTTGGGGTTCATCATACCAATGATAATCTTAGGCATTATCTCAACGAAATGCGTGACTATATGCCGCCAGATCATAGGAAAATGATTGAAGATGCAGAGTCTAGTTCTCAAACAACCAAACTAATTAAAGACTCTAAAGTTTTATCCGATGAATATGACAATTGTTTAGAAGAAATTAGAGCATTCAGGGCTCAGCATTTAGAGTTTGCTGGCACTTATATCAACAAACAATCTCAAATTAAAAGCACGTTTGGGAGAGGCGGCTCAACAGTTACAGGAACAGGCGGTACACCCTTTATGCAATATTTAAAAAAGCATAGAGATGAAACAGAGAGTCAAAAAATTAAATCAGATTAGCTTAATTGTGTGGTGGCAGTTTTGCTTCAACAAACCATTCGTGAACTCTTTTAACAGGATTAAATTTTTTCATTCTCATTTTCTTATTTTCTAGAATAAAAGTTCTGGTTTTAATTGCAGTGTAATGATAGGTATGATGATCTCTAGTTTCACCTTCAGGAATCAAATACACTTTTGTTTGCTTTTTATCTGCCATAATTAGAGGCAATTATACACAAATAAGTAATAAATAAAATTGAAACTAACTAATTAGATTTAATTAGTTTTATTAAGAAGATTGAAGTAGTTTAAGTTGCCATATAAGCAAGAATGTTCTCTTTTGATAACCCCTATTTTTATATCCTTAAGAAGGCCTTGGTGAATGCTAGATTTATTTGAGATAAAATCATCATAAAAAGATTTTGGATCGATTAAATCAAATAAGCTTCTTATTAAACCCCCTGCTAGATAAATGCCATTTCCTGGAATATAGGTTAAAGATAGGTCAGATAAAACTTCTGCTAAACATTTAATAAAACCATCTATAACCTCTTTTGCTGAATCTTCATCCGCTTTATATCTTTTAATTACCTCTTCAGGAGTTATTGATTGACCTGTAATTGATTTATATAGTTTTTTAATTCCTGTACCTGAAAGAATATCTTCTAATTTTGTATAGTTTGTTTTATCTTTTACGCTAAAATTTTCTAACAGGCTATCGTTCCAATTTGTTGTATTACCAATCTCAGTTGGAAGAACATTGCCAGCATTATTAAATGCAGCGCCAAGTCCAGTTCCTGGACCTATAATCAATGAATTTCTATTAAATGAAATACCATCTTTAATTAGCTCTATTTCATTTTCAGGGGTGCTAGACAGGCTATAGCCTATTGATTCCCAATCATTTAATAAATAACACTGATCTAGATTGAATATTTTTTTTGCTTTATCAGAATCAAAAGTGAATTCTCTATTAGTCATAGAAATATTATTAGCTATTTTAGGACCTGCGATTGAAAAGACAGCATTTCTTATATCAAAATTGGCATTACTGATTAAATCTGTAATTACGTTATTAAAATTTTTTAAGTCTTCAAGAGAATTTTTATTAGTATCATAAATAAAATCATCTCCCAATTTAGAATAAGCAGATCTCATATTTGTTCCGCCTATGTCAACTAATAAAATATCACTCATTATTTATTCCCTGTTATATATTTTAAACCATAACCGTATGGAAATAATGGATCATAATTGAAATCATTATGATTGAAATGCGAGTTAAGAGTCTTAGGCCATGAATATGGTAATTTGCCTTTAAAATTATGATGAATTTTGCCATTATTGCTAAAAATTACATCTGAAATTCCTTCTACTGCAGTTCCTGGTAGCCAAGCAGCTACAAATGAGTCAGAAAGATCTAATTGTTTATTTATTTCAAGAGGTCTTCCTGAAAGAAAAATTGAAACAATAGGCAATTCATCTTTCTTATACTCCTCCATAATATTTAAATAGTTTAAATCACTAGATATAAATTTAAGATCCTCTCTATCACCCTCTCCCTCTGTATAAGGATCTTCTCCATAAACAAAAATTGCAACATCAGGTTTCTTTTTATAAGAACCGTTAGATGAAAACTCAACGCTACCTCCCTGGCTACTAATTAATGAAACCAATGACTGATAAATACTCTGAACATTTTTATAATCAGAATTCTTGTTCTCTCTTCCCTGCCATGTGATTGTCCATCCCCCCATCTGATTATTAATGGACTTAGCTGCATTACCTATAACTACATAATGTTTAGACGGATCTAGGGGAAGAATATTTTTAGTATTTTTTAAAAGAACCAATGACTCTCTAACAGCTTGCCTGGCAACAGCTATATGATCAGGATGACCTATATAGTTATGATTATATTTATGTGGTTTAAGTCCATCCAAAAGGCCGATTTGCATTTTTACATACAAAATTCTACTAACCGCATCATCTAATCTTTCTTCAGTAATTTCACCTCTTCTAACTTGATTTAAGGTAGTTTTATATAATTTTTGCCAATCTTCAGGAACCATAAAAATATCAACACCAGCATTAAAAGCTTGAGGACAATTAGTGTCGCTACATCCATCTACTTGGCCATGACCATTCCAATCTCCAACCACTAAACCATTAAAATTCATTTGCCCTTTTAAAACATCGGTCAGCAAATACTCGCTCCCATGAACCTTGTTACCATTCCATGAATTAAAGCTTGCCATTATTGTTTGAACGCAAGCATCGAGAGCATTGAAATAAGGTTTGCCGTGAAGATTTTTTAATTTATCTTCATTCATTACTGAATTACCTTGATCTACTCCGTTTGAAGTCCCGCCATCCCCAACAAAATGTTTTGCAGTTGCCAGTATATGATCTGATCCTAAAAAATCTTTACCCTCACCTTGTAAGCCACGTATCATTGCTGCACCAAGTTTGGCGACTAATTCTGGATCTTCCGAATATCCTTCATAGGTTCTACCCCATGTATCATTTTGAGGAACGGTAACTGTAGGAGCAAATGTCCATACAATTCCAGTTGATAAAACCTCTTTTGCTACTATCTGACCTATGGTTTTAATTAAATCTGGGTTCATTGTTGCCCCAAGACCAATGTTATGAGGAAATATAGTTGCGCCTATAACGTTATTATGACCATGTACTGCATCAGTACCCCATAAAATAGGAATAATTTCTCCTTTTATTTTTGGAGAAGCTAAATAATAAGCCTCGCTTAAATCTTTCCAATCTTGTATAGAGCTATATTTATTCTTGTTTGGAAACTTGCCGCCTCCATTTAGGATAGTCCCTAATTTGTATCTTTTAGCTAATGCGGGAGTAACGTAATCAAGATCAGGCATAATAATTTGGCCCACTTTATCTTTAAGGGTCATATTATTAATAATTTTTTCTATTCTATCTGTGTCAGGTTTATCACAAGAATTGTTATGAGACCAACTTACTTCAGCAGAAGCATTTCCAATAAAATTAAAAGATGCAACTAAAATAAATAGAAATCTTTTCATAAAATATCTTATTACCAAAGTAGGCCATAAATAACTGTCAAGACAGCTAAAATAACCACAGTGCTGTAGTTGAATCCTTTTGATGTAGAAAAATTAATTCCCTTAAGATCAATCGCCTTTTCTTGGTCTGAATATCCTTGAATTAAGGTTGTCATATAGCAGGTAAATCCTGAAACAAGGAACACAACTCCCATTCTATGTATAAAAGGATAGTCTGGGAAAAAGTACCAAATAAATACTGATAAAGTTAAAGATGTGCCTGCAGCAATGAGGACTGATAAAGTTGTAGCTTTTTTCCAAAATAGTGCAACTAAGAAGATTACTAGAATGCCTGGGGTAAAGAATCCTGTAAATTCTTGAATATATTGAAATGCAGATTCTAAACTGCCTAAAAGTGGCTTAGCGCAAATAACCGCTATTACTAAAGCAATCCATGCAATATTTCTTCCAATGGTAATCAATTTGCCCTGAGAAGGCTCTGTTTTAGCAAAACTTCTATAAATATCCATTGTAAAAATCGTACTAACACTATTTGTCATAGATGCTAGTGAAGAAACAATGGCTGCAACAAGAGCAGCAAAAGTAAGACCAAGAAGCCCATGAGGCAATAAAGCCATCATGGTTGGATAAGCTTGATCAGATTTTTCTAATGTTGGATAAAGAACAGCGGCGCAAATACCAGGTAAAACAATTACTAGAGGCATCAATATTTTTAAATAGGCTGCAAACATGACCCCTTTTTGAGCTTCTGGAAGAGATTTGGCACCTAAGGCTCTTTGGGTAATGTATTGATTAAAACCCCAATATGCAAAATGTGCTATCCATAAACCTCCAATAAGAACCCATACGCCGGGTAAATTATTATATGCAGGGTTATCTGGTGAAAGGATCATGTCAAATTTCTCAGGCACCTCGTTATATACAGTTACAAGTCCTTTTAAAAGTTGGCCATCACCAATAGTGGTTAAAGCAATATATGAAACTGAAAGACCTCCAAATATAAGTAAAACAACTTGGATGATGTCTGTCAGAGCAACTGCTTTTAATCCGCCCCATAAAGAATATGCTAATGAGAGTCCTGCTAATAGAATTAATCCATAAAACAAATCAATGCCTGTTAATGCATTAATTGCAAGGGAGCCCAGCCATAGCACCGAAGTTAAATTTATAAAAATATAAACAGCAAGCCAAAAGAAAGATAAAACCAAGCTAACCCTATTATCGAACCTTTGTTCAAGAAATTGCGGCATCGTATATATCTGTTTTTCTAAAAATAGTGGTAAAAAGAATTTTGCCATTACAATGAGAGCTATAGCTGCAGTTAGCTCATATGTTGCTATAGCCATTCCTACAACAAAACCTTGTCCAGACATTCCTATTATTTGTTCTGCAGATATATTTGCAGCAATTAATGAAGCTCCAATAGCCCACCAAGGCAAAGATCTTCCTGCTAAAAAATAATCTTCTGCACTTCGCTCTTGACCTGAAGATTGTCTTGATACATATGTTGCAAGAGAAATAATACCTATGCAATAAATTGCTAATATTGCTAAATCTAATGAATTAAATAACATCTATTCCCCCTTGGCATAAAATTGATATCGTTGTCATATAGTTGATTTTAACATAAGATCTTAATTAGACTTATTTAAATTATGATCAAAATATGGTTTTAAAAAAAGCGACAATTAACGATGTGGCTGCTCATGCAAAAGTATCAATCAAGACAGTCTCAAGAGTTATTAATAATGAATATGGAGTCTCAAGAGCTACTAAGGATAAAGTATTAAATACCATCAAGAAATTACAGTATGTTCCTAATAAAGCTGCTCAAGGCTTAAGATCTAAAAAATCATTTCTAATTGGTTTAATTTATGACAATCCAGATAAGTTTTATTTATCAGATATCCAATCGGGTATTCTGGAGACGTGTGCAATTAATGGATTTAGTGTAGTTTTGTTTCCTTGTGATTATCAAGATCAAAAACTGTTAAATAAAGTAAGAGAGTTCATCCTAAGAACTAATCTCGATGGTCTTATCCTCACTCCTCCTATAAGTGATATGAAGGATTTAGTTCAAAAGCTACAAGAAGACATCCCGATATCAATTATTTCACCTGGGCTACTTACAGAAAATAAATTGTGCGTATCTTCAGATGATCTTAAGGCTTCCTATGATATGACAAGTCATCTTATTGGGCTTGGTCATAAAAATATTGGTTTTATTAAAGGTCATATAGACCATGGAGCAACACAGTACAGATATGATGGCTATTTAAAAGCTTTAGCTGACAATAATATTGATTTTAATAAAGAGAATATTGCTCAAGGTGATTTTTCTTTTGACTCTGGAATAAAGGCAGCAAAAAAAATATTTAATAAGAAAGATGATCTAAAGATTACGTCTATCTTCGCATCAAATGATGCTATGGCTGCAGGAGTCCTTAAGGTAGCTAATGAAGAAAATATTCTTATACCTGAAGAAATTTCTTTAGTTGGTTTTGATAATTCCCCTACCGCCAGTCAAGCTTGGCCTTCTATAACAACTATTGAACAGCCTGTTAAAGAAATGGCTGCTTTTGCTGCCCAAATACTAATTGATAATATTCAAAATAAAGTTAATAAAAAACCCGTAAGTAAAATATTTGATTATGAGTTAGTTTTTAGAGAGTCAGTAAAGAAAATTAAATAACTAAAAATTAATAATTTGAATGGCTTCTGCATGGTCTTCAGAAAAAATTCCTGAAATCATAACGAACTTTAGATTTTTCTTAGTCTTATAATAATCTTTTAGCTGCTTTGTAATAAATTTAATAGTCTCATTATGATCTGATAAATCTTTAATAAGATTTGCATGGGAAGAGCCAACTAGTGATAAATTTCTAAAAGTAGAAACTTTATTTGTAAAACAAAAGATTGGTTTTTTAAAAGGTTTTGCATTTGAGACTATATTTGCAGTATATCCAGACCTTGTAACTACAATAATCCCATCGGCATTAATTGATTGTGCTAATTCTTTTGCTGCCACTCCTAAATGCTGCCAGTCAGACTCTAACTCTAGACTGTCTTCATAACCCAGCGTCTTAAACTGTTCAGTTTTTATAGCGATAGATTTTAAAAATTTGACACATTCAACTGGGTGTTTACCTATACTAGTTTCTCCTGAAAGCATTATTGCATCAGAACCTTCATAGATTGCGTTTGCTATGTCTGTTACTTCTGCCCTAGTAGGTGTTGGGTTTTCAATCATAGATTCAAGCAAGTGGGTTGCAACTATAGATCTTTTCCCCCATTTTGCACATGCATGCATAATTCTTCTTTGTATATTAGGTAAATCAGCTAGATTGGTTTCTATCCCTAGGTCCCCTCTTGCAACCATAACGCCATCAGAGGCCTTGCATATTTCATGAATGTTATCCAAACCTTCTTGGTTTTCTATTTTGGCGATGATTTTTGCAGTTGAGGATTTCTTTTCTAGAATATCTCTTAATTTATTTAGATCATCAGAAGCTCTAACAAATGATAAAGCTATAAAATCAACATTATTCTCAATACCAAATTGAATATCTTCTAAATCTTTCGAAGTAATTGAAGGCATATTCACTCTAACTCCCGGTAAATTAACATGCCTTTTGCTGCCTAACTTTCCTCCATCTAAAACTTTGCATAATAAAGTGTTATCAGTTTTAGATAAGACTTTAAAATTTATTAAGCCGTTATCGACTGAAATTTTTGAACCTGCATTTACACTACTTATAAGGTCCTTGTAATTTATCTTAATTGAAGATGTTTCAACATCAACCTGATCTCTTACAGTTAAAGTAACCTCATCGCCAGTTTTAAGGTCGAGTGGCATTTCTGTATCTCCCGTTCTTATTTCAGGACCTTGGGTGTCCAAAAGAGTAGCTATAGGGGTTTCGAACTGCTTTAGTTCTGAATTAATTGTTTTAATATCATTAATAACTTTTTGAGCCTCTTTATGATTTGAATGAGACATATTAATACGAACACAATCCATGCCTTCATGGTGTAATTTACGAAGCATTGTAATGCCCTGAATGGATGGCCCAGCTGTGCATATAATCTTTGTTCTTATAAATTGCATTTATATGCCTTCGGCGAGCACTATGTGCCTTATTGAAGAGCCTATAGTATGTTTTCTAGCGCTTTGATATTCATCGGATTCGTAACATTTTTTAGCAACTTCCATATTCTCAAATTCAACCAGCACTGTTCTTTCAAAATTACCGCCTTCAACTTCTATTTGTGTGCCGCCTCTCACAAGAAATTTACCGCCAAAACTTTCAATAATTGGTCCAGCAAGTTCTATATATTTCGAATACTCTTCTAAATTAGTAACATGACATCTTGCAACCCAATAACCTTTCATTTTAATTTTTTAGCTCTAACCTTTTAGAGTGCAGAATGGGTTCAGTGTAACCGCTAGGTTGTGATCTACCTTTTATAGCTAAATCGCATGCAGCTATGAATGCTATGCCGTCAAAATTAGGTGCCATTTTTGTATATGAGGGATCTCCAGAATTTTGTTCATCCACAACAATTGCCATTCGTTTCATTGTTTCAATAACTTGATCTTCTGAACAAATTCCATGATGAAGCCAATTTGCAACATGTTGACTTGATATCCTGCAGGTTGCTCTATCCTCCATGAGGCCCACATTATTAATATCTGGAACCTTTGAACAACCCACCCCTGAGTCAATCCATCTAACCACATAACCTAATATACCTTGGGCATTGTTATCTAATTCTAATTGAATCTCTTCTTTGCTAAGAGTTCTTGAATCTTTCATAACTGGAATAGTTAAAATATCATCTAGATTGGCTTTAGCTCTTGAAGCAATAGAGTCCTGCTCATCAGAAACTAAAATTTTATGGTAATGCAAAGCATGTAAAGATGCTGCAGTTGGAGAAGGAACCCATGCACAATTTGCTCCTGCTTTAGGATGCATGTCTTTAGTCTTATACATTTCAAGCATTTCATCTGGCATTGCCCACATTCCTTTACCTATCTGAGCTTTCCCTTTGAATCCTGTTTGAAGACCAGTATCTACATTCCAATCCTCATATGCTGAAATCCAGGCTTGCTCTTTCATCTCAGCTTTAGGGATCATTGGGCCAGCTTCCATACTTGTATGAATTTCATCACCAGTTCTATCTAAAAAACCAGTATTGATAAAAATTACTCTATCTTTGGCAACCCTTATACATTCTTTTAAATTAACTGTAGTTCTTCTTTCTTCATCCATTATTCCAACCTTGACACTTAAAGGTTTTATATTTAATTCTTTTTCTACGGCTGCAAATAGATCACAAGTAAATTGAACTTCTTTAGGGCCATGCATTTTAGGTTTAACTATATAAACACTCCCTTTCTTAGAATTTATTATGTTTCCTGTTTTTTGAAGATCATGCTTTGCAATACATATAGTAAACATTGCATCTAAAATACCTTCAGGGATTTCACTGCCATCTTTATCAATTACTGCTGGGTTTGTCATTAAATGACCAACATTTCTAACCAGCATTAAACTTCTTCCTGGTAGTGTTAGAGCTTTATTGTCTTTTGATGTGTACTCTCTATCAGGATTTAAGCTTCTAGTCATTTCAGAACCGCCTTTTACAAAAGTTTCTTGTAAATCCCCTCTCATAAGACCTAGCCAATTTCTATAAACAGTAACCTTGTCAGATGCATCTACTGCAGCTACAGAATCTTCACAATCTTGAATAGTGGTAATAGCAGACTCTATTAATATATCTTTAATTCCTGCTGGGTCATCTCTGCCAATATTATGTTCTCTATCTATCTGTATTTCTAAATGTAAATTATTATTTTTTAATAAAATTCCGGATGGATTATTCGACTCTCCAGAGTATCCAATATATTGATTAGTATCTCTTAATTCTGATCTGGTGCCGTCTGATAATTCAGCTTGAAGACTTTCCCCTAAGAGGATAAAACCTACAACATCATTAAATGAAGCTTTTTTTAATGGGACTGACTCATCGAGAAAATTTTTAGCAAATTCTATAACCTTGTTACCTCTTACCGGATTATATCCACCAGACCTTTCTGCTCCTTCGTCTTCAGGTATGACATTGGTTCCATAAAGAGCGTCATATAGACTACCCCATCTAGCATTGGCTGCATTTAGTGCAAACCTAGCATTCATAACCGGCACTACAAGTTGAGGACCTGCAATTGTTTTTATTTCAGGATCTACATTCGAAGTTTCAATTAAAAAATTATCACCTTCTTCAATTAGATAGCCTATATCTTTTAAAAAAGACTTATATTCTTCTGCATCATGTGGTTGACCTTTTCTTTCTAGATGCCAAGTGTCTAATTGCTTTTGTATAGAAGTTCTTTTATCTAATAAATCCTGATTCTTTGGGCCAAAAGTATCTAGAATCGACTCTAAAGACTTCCAAAAAATACTGGGCTGAATATCTAAGCCAGGGATAACCTCTTCTTGCAAGAAATTATCTAGCTCCTTTGAAATATATAGTCCTCCATACTTAATCCTTGCAGAATTGTCATTTGGATTAGGTACGAAATCTGTTTCTGATTTTAATAATGAAACAATCTTAGTAAATATATTCATAGCGAGATTATATACAAGCTCTCTTCGCTATAAAACTAATTAACTTATTAAATAAAAAGTAATTAATAAACTATAATTCTTCTATGAATCAAACTAAGAAAATTGATGCCCTTATTATTGGTGCTGGTCATAACGGTTTGGTTTGTGCCTATTACCTAGCTAAAGCTGGGTTAAATGTTCACATCTATGAAAGAAGATCGATTGTAGGCGGCGCTGCTGTTACTGAAGAATTCCATCCTGGGTTTAGAAATTCAGTAGCTAGTTATACGGTAAGTCTTCTTAACCCTGAAGTTATCCAGGACATGAAATTAAAAGAATATGGGTTAAAAATACTCAAACGGCCTATATCTAATTTTCTTCCAATTAATAACTCTACCTATTTAAAACTTGGTGGAGGTTTAGAAAAAACTCAAGCTGAATTTCAAAAATTTTCAAAAAATGATGCGCAAAAATTACCAGAATATTATGAAAGAATTGAAGCAGTTGCAGATGTTTTAAGAGGTTTGTCTGTAAAAACGCCGCCTAATCCTAAGAATGGTTTAAGAGCCCTAATGCAGGCTGCTCTACAGGGCTGGCCAATTATAAAAAAAGGTAATCAGCTTCATAGAGATGTTTATAATCTTTTTACTAAAAGCGCTAGATCTTTTCTTGATTCTTGGTTTGAGAATGAGCATGTTAAAGCTGCATTTGGGTTTGATTCTATTGTTGGTAATTATGCTAGTCCAGATACTCCTGGATCAGCTTATGTATTACTTCACCATGTGTTTGGAGAGGTAGAAGGAGAAAAAGGTGCATGGGGGCATGCCGTTGGAGGAATGGGTTCTATTACCCAAGCAATGCAACAAGCATGTATCGACTTAGGAGTAACTATAATTACAGATGCTTCTGTAAAAAATGTAATAGTTGAAAATAAAGAAGCTACTGGGATTATGCTTGAAAATGGAGAAACTATTAAAGCTTCTAAAATTATTTCTAATTTAAATCCGACACTGTTATACAAAAAATTAATAAATCCAAATGATTTAGACGATGAATTTAATCATAGAATGGATGGATATAAATCTGGATCAGGGACATTTAGGATGAATGTAGCACTCTCAGAACTTCCTGATTTTATTGCGCTGCCTGGAAAAGAAGTTGCAGAACATCATCAATCAGGAATAGTTATAGCTCCAACTTTAGATTATATGGACCAAGCATATACCGATGCTAAGAGTCTGGGTTGGTCAAAAAAACCAATTGTGGAGATGCTAATCCCATCTACACTAGATGATAGCCTTGCTCCAGAAGGTAAACATGTAGCCTCATTATTTTGTCAGCAATTTTCTCCAAAACTAGATAGCGGGAGATCCTGGAACGATTGTCGAACAGAAGCAGCTGAATGCATCATTGATACAGTAACAGAGCATGCTCCAAACTTTAGGAATTCAATACTAGGCAGCATGATTTTATCTCCTTTAGATTTAGAAGAAAAATTTGGTCTAATTGGAGGAGATATTATGCATGGCCAAATGACATTAGACCAAATGTGGGCAGCAAGACCTCTATTAAATTATGGAGACTATCGCGGTCCTCTTAAATCATTGTATATGTGTGGCTCTGGAACCCATCCAGGAGGTGGTGTAACAGGGTTGCCTGGTAAAAATGCTGCTATAGAAATCTTAAAAGATAAATAAAGTTAGTTATTTTCTCTCTCAAAAGTAGCGGCGTACTCCAGCAGTTCTTTGTCGGACCATTTAGGGCCTATAAATGATACCCCTACTGGCAGACCATCAACTTTATCTAAAGGTAAAGTAATATGGGGATAGCCGGCTATTGCTGCATAACCTCCATTACCCCAGCTGCGCTGATTTTCCATAGCAGCGCCATCTCCACCTTGATAGTTAATATCCCAAGCAGGATTTCTGGTTAGTCCAACAAAAGCATCCAATTCATATTGTTCTAAAAGAAGATCAATACCCCGCTTAACTTCCTCGAGCATCCTTAAAGAGTCTTGATATTTATCATGATCGCCAGATGCTTCTATGCTAGCTTCAAATATTTCCTGTTTAAAATAAGGCATAACAAGATCAGCATTTTTATTATTAAATTCAATAAGATCATTTAATGTTTTATATGAAGTATTTGAATTGTTTAGATAAGATTCAAGATCTCTTTTAAACTCGTACAAAAGAAGAAAAAACTCTTCATCTCCAGGGTATACCCTATTATCTTCAATCTGAATAATATCGCCTCCGCTGTCTTCTATGATTTGAATAATTTTATTTAATAACTTAGCGCCCTCATCATCCTCTGAGCCTGAGCTTAATAAGCCAAAGCGCTTATTTTTCAATGAGTTTCTGTCTAAATCACTTGTAAAATTAAAATTAAAATTTTCTGGTATTGATGCTGTAGCTTTATCCTCTAGATCGGCTCCAGCTATAACTTCAAGAGTATGAGCTACTATTCTTACAGTATTACCCATGGGGCCAGCTGTATCTTGAGATGAAGAAATAGGAACGATCCCGCTTCTGCTAACTAATCCTACAGATGGCTTCATACCTACTATTCCATTAACTGAAGCTGGGCATGATATAGATCCATTGGTTTCAGTCCCGATTGCTACATTGATCATTCCTGAAGCAACTGCAACTGCTGATCCAGAGCTAGAGCCACATGGATTTTTATTTTCACCATACGGATTTATCGTTTGACCTCCATAACTAGACCAACCACTAACAGAATTAAATGATCTAAAGTTTGCCCATTCTGATAAGTTAGTTTTTCCATAAATATGAAAATTAGATGCTTTTAATTTTGAAATAATAAAAGCATCATCTGATGGATAATTATCTATCAGCGCTATTGAACCAGCAGTTGTTGCAACTCCCTTAACGTCGATATTATCTTTAATTCCAATCTTGATTTTGGAATTAGAAGTATTATCAATATTTATAAACGCATTAAATTCATCAGGGGTTGCTGCCAGAATTAAGGAGCATGAAAATACTAAAAAAGTTAAAAATTTATACATACGCATGATGTTAAGTTTTATTATTAATTGAGTCAAAATTGGAGCGGGAAACGAGGTTCGAACTCGCGACCTCAACCTTGGCAAGGTTGCGCTCTACCAGCTGAGCTATTCCCGCTTTATAAGCCTTACTTTATAAGGTCTGGAGCAGTATTATCCATTATTAGATAGACAAGGTAAAGATAAGAAATTCTGAATTAAAATTATTTTAAAGAAATCTTTTGCACTTTCTCTTTAGTTTGCAAAAGATCCCTATAAATAACAACAGATGCAGGTTTTATGTTCTTTGGAAAAGGAACATAAAAAGTAGCTTCATTGTCGTAACCATAAAAGTAATCGCTATCTTCATAGCCAATATGTTGAGCTTTAACCAAAAGAGGATTTCCTATGTTCACTTGAAAAATTTGTTTCTCATTAGCATCAAGAAATATAGCTTCA
>Ga0208277_1000689_pt1 | contig 19879 bp, 16 predicted proteins | sample ETNtaG_5_FD_185782 | JGI IMG/M metagenome (GOLD analysis project Ga0208277, IMG submission 185782) | Marine microbial and viral communities from oxygen minimum zone, Eastern Pacific Ocean - ETNP201406SV205 (SPAdes) (version 2) | ecosystem: Environmental > Aquatic > Marine > Oceanic ...
AGTGTAAAAAAGTATATATAAAACTATAAAACCAAATCTTGTAATTACTGATTCACCAATCTTTTCTAACAAACGCCATCTAGGAAGGTCTTCTGAACTTCTTTCTCCACTCATGAACTCATTGACAAGTTTTCTATATTCAGTAACTGTTGCCAAATTAAAGGATATGATATTCGTAAGATGTACTGGTGAATGCGGATCTTTCGGCGTATCAGCATACGAATGATGGTTGCGATGCATTATGCCATACGCAGCAGGATGTAAAAAGGATGATCCCTGAAAAATAAATGTAAGTAAAAAGAATGTCTTTTCCCAAAAAGGGGTCATTTTAAACATTTTGTGTGATGTATAACGGTGTAGAAAAAATGTCTGGAAAAAGAGAGACAAATACCAATGAGCAAAAAAGAAAAGTAATATTACCATCTAAGGCCTATCCTTTATTGAACCGGTAATGTGAGACTCCCCATTCAGAACCGTTTGCATATCCAAACAATTTCTCACATGACATGAAAAATATCCTCCATCGCTGGAACCATAATTTTGCTTCGTTACCATAAGTGTCTGAAAATATATTCATAATCACATCTTTATTTTGGTCCATCTTATTTACCCAAGCCAAGGATGTCTTTGAATAATGCGTACCCGACATCCTCCAAATGTCATCTATCTTAAGGTCATCTTGAAAATGCAACAAGAGATCATGAGATGGCATCATGCCTCCAGAGAAAAATTCGCGTGCCATCCAGTCTGCTTCCCCTTGATTCTCAAATGGATAGACAACAGATTCATGAGAAAAGATATGTATGAATAATTTGCCCTCATCATTTAGCCACGAATCTATCTTTGATAACAACTTCTTATAATTTCGCATATGCTCAAACATTTCAATGGACACCACTCTATCAAATTTGTTTTCAGTTTCAAAATCATTCATATCAGCAGTGATCACTTCAATATTGTTGAGGCCTTGTTGCTTACACCTCATCAGTATATGCTCCTTCTGATCTTTGGAATTACTAACAGCAATAATTTTGCTATTCTTCAATTTACTTGCCATATAACAGGTAAACGATCCCCATCCACAACCAAGCTCAAGTATTGAATTCCCATCAATTAGCTGAGCCCTATTAAAACTAAGCTCTAGCATGGCATCCTCAGAATCATCCAAAGTCTTGGTTCCATCAGGCCAGTAGCCAGAGCTATACTTCAGATTTTTCCCAAGAACATTTTCAAAAAATGATGGTGGAACCTCATAATGTTGCTCATTCGCTTTTTCAGGGACAAGAGCGATTGGACTTTCTTTCATTTGAGCTATCCAATTTTGTTTATTGATTGATACCTGCTCATTGTTTGAAGAAGATTCATTTTGCAATCTTGTTTTACAATTTTTTACAATTCCAGCTCTAATGAGATAATCAGGTACGATACCTCTTTCTGCTAGTTCAATAAGATTAGATATCATATTCTAATACTCCACATCAATATTACGGGCACCTGATTTAGCGAATACTAATTGGACATCACCTATGTTCCTCTCTAAAAACCCTGCTTCACAATAAAGGAAGTAAAATTCCCACATATTTATAAATGCTCTAGAATATCCCATTTCCCTTACCTCAGGCAATACCTTCATGAAATTCTTTCGCCATTTATTTAATGTTGAAGCATAATGACGCGTAATATCTTCCATATCTATCATTGATAAATCTGTCTTATTTTTAATCACATCAACTATTTGTGAAACAGAGATTAGACAAGAACCAGGGAAAATATATTTTTTAATAAAGTCAACGGAGTCTTTATAGGTATCGAAATTATGGTCATTATATGTAATTCCTTGAAGTGCCATTAAGCCATTTGGTTTTAATAGGTCAGATATCTTCTTAAAATATTCTGGAATGAATTCATAACCAACAGCCTCTATCATTTCTATGGATACGATTTTATCGTATTGGCCGTCAAGCTTTCGATAATCTCTATTTATTAAATTTATCTTTGACTCTAATCCTTCCTCTATCACTCGTGTCCTAGCGTACTCATATTGCGCATCTGATATGGTGGTTGTTGTAATATTACATCCATAGTTTTTTGCAGCATGGATGGAAAAACTTCCCCATCCCGTGCCTATCTCTAAGACATGGTCTTTTTCTGATAGGTTCAACTTTCTACATATTCGATCTAATTTTTCTATCGATGCATCTTCAAGGCTCGTATCTGGATTACTGAAGTAACCACAGGAATAGGTCATCGTAGGATCTAACCACAGCTTGTAAAAATCATTGCTTAGATCGTAATGTGCAAGAATATTTTCTTTGCTACCCTTTAATGTGTTCTGCCTGCTTCGGTGTATCAATTTATTGACCGGATTTAATAATTTAGCAAGACCATTATTCAATGATAAAAGAATGGAACGATTTTTTAGAATAATCCGCATTAGCATCACCACATCATCTGCAGACCAATATCCAAGTATGTAGGCTTCTGCTATGCCTAGTGCCCCGCCACTCCCTGTCATGACATAAAATTCTTGTGAATGTATTTGGACCTTTACTGTTAACGCTGAACCAGAATCACCAAAAGAAAATTTCTCACTACCATCTACAACACTAATATGCCCATGAGTGACATGGTTTAATTTCTTTTTTAACCCTTTTTTGAAAATAGAAGTTAAAAATGTAGCTTTGGTTGGTGTTTTTATCTTTTCAGCTAAGTGATCTACTTGCATAGTCGTACTCATCAATCAATTTTCCTTAATTAAATTTGCCTTATCTGGATGAATGAAAAAAGGTGCTTTCTTTATCCAAAGTTTGAATGCCTGCCAATGAATGCGGGAAACAACAGTGAGCGTGATCAAAGGGAATCTTACGACCTGTTTTAACAACCCCATTCGAGTAAAGGGTAACCTTTTCATCTTGAGTGTAGCATCAAAGACCTTATCTCCATCTTTGAAGTTTTTCATATTGACCAAAAGATGCTTATTTGGTTGGGTAAACAACCATTCATACTTATGATCCATTCCCCAAAATGGACTTACATGTAATTTTTTTTCTAGATCTGCAGTTAGATTCCCGAATTTACCATCCTGATCTCTTTCACGAATGATATATGAATGTCTTTCATCCCAAGGGGTATTTGTCACTTCTGCCATGATCACATCGACCTCTGAATCCTCTTCATCAAAACAATAGTAAAAGCTTACAGGGTTAAAACAATAACCAAAGTATCTTAAATGAGTCAATAACCTAATAGGACCTTTTACCTGATATCCAATCTTATCAAATACTGTTTTTCTAACAGATTCATCTAAATCAGTCTTGGAACTGCCATGGTAATCTTTGCGCATGAAAGAGATGAGCGCTGGCTTATTAATATTCCAAAACCAAGATCTCTTCAATGTATCTTCAATAGAATTGAGATCTATATATGCCATGAATAAAGGATAGGTGAAAAAATGGTCGAAAGGCGTAAACCGGCGGTGCCTAATGGTTCCAGAATAAATATAACTTTTATCTATGATCTTCATAGGGATTGACCAAAATCCTTGCACACGTCAAGTGCACTCATCACGCCGTCCTCGTGAAACCCATTCCTCCAATATGCTCCGCAATAATATGTATTATTTTTACCACTTATCTCGTTTTTACGACCTTGAGCCTCTATACTAGATAGGGTAAATAAAGGGTGCTCATAGTTCAAATGTTTTATCACCTTGGATTGATCTACAAGTTCACCACTATTTAGAGAAACACAAAATGTTCTATCCGATTTTAAACTCTGCAAAATATTCATATTATAAGTTAGTGCGACTGCTTTATCCTGGTCCTCATCTAAGAGATAGTTCCAACTCGACCAAGCATTCTTTCGTTTAGGGAGAATGGAATCATCAAAATGTAGAAGAGCATCATTTTTCTGATATTTGATGGCACTCAAAATTTCTTCCTCCTCTCTTGAAGGTGAATCAAGCATCGCAAGAGATTGATTACTATGACAAGCAAAAATGATGGAATCAAAATCTTCATTTTCTAAAGGGCCAGAACCAAATTGTACTGTAATATTTCCGCCGCCGCGCTTGACATTTTTAACAGGAGAAGAGAGTCTGATCTTGTCTTTAAAACCACCAATCATTTTCTCTACATATTTCTTTGATCCACCGCTTATGACCCACCAATTTGGTCTATCTAAGACCTGTAACAATCCATGGTTATCAAAAAATCTAATAAAAAAAACAGCGGACATCTCCATCATTTGTTTTGGCACCGTTGACCATATCGCCGCACCTATTGGAATAATATAATGCTCAATAAATTCTTTAGGATAATTCTTTGATGCAAGGTATTTCCCCAGAGTGATTTGAGGATCAAGTGTCTTCAGCTCAGTTTTTGCCTCATAATTGAATCTTCTCATACTAAAGAGAATTCGCATGAATGAAGGTCTGAATAAGTTTGACCGTTGTGCAAAAAGTCCATTCAGAGAATGTCCAGCATACTCGAGGTTATTTTTGTCTGACTTAACACTAAAACCCATCCTTGTCAATTGTCTCTCAACTCCAAGCTGATCTAATATTTTTATGAAATTAGGATAGGTCCACTCATTATAAACTATGAATCCAGAGTCAATGGAGTACTCTTCCCCTCCATATTCGATCTGATGAGTATGAGTATGACCTCCAACATAATCATTTTTTTCAAATATGGTAATGTCATGTCCCTTATTAAGAATATAGGCACAAGTCAAACCAGATATTCCAGAACCAACAATAGCTACTTTCATAATCCTACCTCAGTATGCCCCACGCCTAATTCCAGTCTTGAGGTACTTTTTGAATTAATGATACGTCGTAACCAATTTCTGACAATCGGCTTAATATTCCATCGTACAACTTATCATTCATTCCAGAGTCTCTAGCCATGATCCATACATATTTCCTTGAAGGAATTCCAATAACAGTATAAGTATACTCTTCATCTAGATCTATTATTAGAAAAGGCATCTTAAAAGGCCATAGAAATTGCATTCTCCATTCAGCATTGGTCTCTTTATCTTTTATAAAACCAGTTGGTCTATATGTTTTTTTCTCACCATTAGGCGAATCCTTGAAAAAAGTAAAGGTAGTTTCAATTACACCATTGGATCCCAACTTGTAAGACTCTATGGCATTGGTTGCTCCTTTTTCAATGAACGTTGGAATATTGGCAATAACATACCAATCGCCCATAAAACGTTCTATGTCTACATACCTAACAGTTTTCATATCTGAATATTTATTTACCTCTGGGCTACCAAAACACCCTATAAATAAAAGAGGATTAAGAATAAGTAAGATATAACTTAAATATTTCAAACCAGCATTCAATCAAGGAACTGCAGTAATGTTTCTTTGGGTCGCCTCTTTAACGACATCTTTGAAAACATTCAGAATGTTCATTTTATTTAAAAATTCAATTGCAAAATCAGGTATAGAACCTCCAGGATCCAAATAAAGCCGATAAGAAAGAATGTACGCATCATCATCGATGGGTTCTGCCATCCACATGCCCGCTCCATAATCTAAGTAAATGGCATCTTTGGAAATATTTTCGATCATCTTTTTATCACTGGAGTCTTTTTCTATTAGATACCAGTGGACGATAGAATTCTTGTCTTGAAGGTCATAGCCCTTGGCATGGACTCTAAAGAAGTATTCTCTATCCTTCATTAGCGGCATCTCTATCGGTATCAAATGGTATCCCTTGACCCAATCGCCTTCTCTTTTTATTTCCTTGAAAGTAAATGGTCGAGTACCTCTGAAATATTGGCCATAATTTTTAACATCCATTATTATATCTTGGATTATTTCTGTAGGGATGGATGTCTTTTGCTTGGCCATGAAAGCAACTAGGTTCATACCATCAATGGATTTAGTGCTTAGTGTAATGTCCTCTCTTTTCGCAATAGTGTTCCAACCATTGTTATCATTTAACATATGAAATAATTCATCAGGCTTTTTGATTGATGCTTTCGCATGTAGAGATTCATTTACCAAAAATAGGCAAATCATTGACATTAGCAATTTTATCACTATCTCCCCAATACCAATCTATCATTGACCCAGTAAATAAGTGGCATGCTTAGACCCCAAACTATTGCAAGCATAATGGTTACATCTAATTGGTCTCCATTAAATTTGATTGCACCTAACCCCTGTCCTGCCTTGTAGGCTACCGGACCAAGTATCCCACCCAGTATCAATGATTGTACCCAACGACCCTTCAACCAAGCCATTGAGTGATTGACCATAGCAGCAAACCCACACCACATCGCCGTGATCCACATTGGTGCAATAATGATACCTTCACCGTAGAGACCATTATATGATAGCAATCCAGAAAATGCCATCATTGTGTCAATTGAGGTTCCAAGAAATGCAAAAATAATAACTAGCTTTATCTCTGCTGGGTTTGGAGAGTTCAGGTAAAAGTGGGTAATTAGAAATAACAACATCAGGGCTGGCCCCAGATAAATGAAATCGCTCGTAGCACCAAAGACACATGCCCACCAACTCACTTTGAATCCTAAAATATTAAATATTTTTTTCATAATTGGATAAACAGTTAGATATTAATCTTAAAATATAAATTAAACAATCTTTAATGAGCGTTTTGAGCGTATTTTATTTTATCATTTAAACTTAGGCCCACCAACATCATTACAGTGTAAGCTCCAAGTCCGATCAGTAACATAATGAGAAAGTAGTATGGCCAATCAGGCATCAGGAGTGTAAAATTTACGCCATCAGGTTTTTCGAACGTAAACATATAATTACTGCCTAACAATAGATTGATCAGAATAATACTCGCAACAAGTACTGTTGTCCAAGCAATTGCATTAAAATAATCTTTCCACTTTGGTCGGTATCCATCCAGTACAATACTAAACATAACAAATATCACAAGACCATGTGCAAAGAAGTAGTGTATAGACACATATATATGCTTCATCTCAGAAAGATTTGTGTTGATAAATGCGAATAATGATCCGCTAAAGCCTGCAAAATAGAACCAATTCTTTAATGTTCTACTATCTTGATTGTTAGCATAAACAGGAATCAGAAGAGCTGATATGTAACACATTTCCAATGGTAATGAAGTGCTTGATGACCAGATACCATAATATATCATGTAAACCTGAAAGACAATTTCATTGAAGACTACAAGATAACCTATCGTTTGAAGAATAATCAATCTTAATTTCTTCGAACAATTTCCATATACCCAGGCAACAGCCACACATAATACCGTACTGATCATACCGTAGATGACATGTTGACTAGGCAATGAGATAATTATATTTATTATATCACGAATCATTTTTCTAATTCTAATCTAAAAAGAAAAAAGTTTTTGAACCTTGAGATATATTTGGCCATACGATTCTGCCCAACCAAAAGACCTTTCCTCATAAGACCTACTAGTGCCAAGATAGAATATTGTAAATGGACCGGGCTGGTAACTGACCAGGGGTTGAATATCAAATGTCTTATAATAACGGTGATATTGAGCAACTAGCCTGATGTTTAAAAAAGATGTAGCTTGATATTCAAATCTTGTCCGAGCGATCATATCAGAATATACAACTTCACTATTTTCAAACTTGATTGATTTTGACTGGTCCATACTAAAATTAAACTTGAATTCATCACTTGGTTTAAGCTCCATTCCAAACCCCATGCCAGTATTCCTTGCCTGATAAGGCGTATCTACCCTGATGATCTCTGTACCAAATTTCGGATTGATGTTCAATGATACTTTTTTTGAGAATGATTTTTGAAATGAAATTTCAAAGCCATAATTATCTTCAAATAGGATGTTTTTGTAGTATTCATCCTCAGCAAAAAGGGTTATACCATAACCAAATTGTCCTTTCATTTGGCCAGAATGACTCAAGTATATCCAGTCTGTAAGCTTGGTCCCATCAAAAGAAAATACGCGGCCTGTTCCAAACCAAAAACTCAAAGTCTCAAATATGTCATTGTTTGGATAAAGCATTGTACCAGTTGTTACGACCAACTGTCTTCTATCATTAAAATCAATGTATCCATTATCCACTCTAAATGTTGGAGAGCGTTCGGCATAAAGTAATGTCAGAGCACGATTCCTCTTCCAACTCTCAAGGCTAAAATAAAGACTGTGCCCTGAAAATGTTTCCCCATCAAAGTCCGAGGTAAGTGAATCCTTGCCAAATAGATGTCCGTTTAAAGATGAGGAGATGGTACTATCATTAGGCTCAACTGTATTAGATGAAAATAATTGAAAGTCTAATTTGAGATTGTTATTGAAACGATACAGCCCGTCCAACCCTCCTGAGTTACCCATTCCTCCATCATATCTTCTATCAGAGTACAGTGCCCCAATATACGACCCTTCATTAATTGAGTGTTTTAATCTAAAAATATTAGCATTGCTCTCACCTAAATTAGTCGTGGTCCCTCCAAAATCATTAAATGGAACAATGAATGCACCATTTCTATCCAAGGATCCTAAATAACCATACTGTGTATTACCTTTCTGCCCAAGAACTTTTGCAGCTAGACTAGGTTGATTAATTGATCTAGTGTAGACGGTACGCACTTTAGGTTTCCATCCAAAAGAACCCGTATTAAATAGATCTATACCTTCATTGAAGAATGGTCTTGTCTCAGGGTATGATAATGCTGTTTGATTATTAATGTCTATTTTTGTCTCATTAGATTCGACCTGACTAAAATCAGGGTTAAAAGTAACCTCTGCAGTTGCGGTCTCTCCTATGGGGAATGAAATACCAAATCCAAAACTACCTGAAAATGAATCTTCGCTTGAGCCAACGATACTTGGCAGTAGTTCAATAGGAGACTTTATGTCAACATCGTTAATACCCTTGAGGTAACCAAATTGGCAAGGGTTACAAGTATTATCTCGATCAATGGGTACCCATGAATCTATCCGGACACCCTCTTTCCGAGGTATGAATCTTAAAAAGTTTATTCTCCAATTTAGACCATCAGTATTTGCTGACCTAAAAGTGGAAAAGGGTATTGCCATCTCCACCTCATAGCCATCCTCAGTGATGTTTCCACTGGAATACCATATGGCATCCCAATTATCACTTTCATTGTTACCTATCTTTTGCCCATCTAACTGGATACCATAAGCATTGCAAGATAGATAATGCGTGACAACCCCGTCATTTCTTGGATCAATACTAACTATTATCCTATCATCGTCTGCGATGTCATCACGTTTTGACTGATTTGCTCTTATTAATTCACGGTCATCAAATGCTTTAAAAGCTATATATAGATTCTTCTTATCGTAGGCCACTCGAACTTTTGTACGAGCCAATGCTGGGAGATTTTTTATCCCTGGGTTAATTTCAACAAAATCTTCAACAACCTTTGAACTAGCCCACTCAGATTCCTCTATTAATCCATCAATGACTACTGAATTGGTAACATTATCAAGGGTTATGATCTTTTCAGAAAACAGAGGTGAAGAGGCAAAGATAACAATGAGTATCGTTATTATTTTTGGCATGTGAGGTTTATTCAATTGTCCTAGTTGACAATTAAATTTCTATTTTGCATCTATTTCAAAATCAATGGTAAATATATCATCGATCATGCGGTCGCCTATATCGGGATAATATTTAAAAGATCTATATGTAATATCATACAATGTTCTATCGATCTTCATTTGCCCTTTTGCGGATGAAGAATTCTTTGCATGGGTGACCTCACAATTAAAATCCAATGGGTGTGTTATATCTTTTATGGTTAAATCCCCAGAGATCAGTAGATTATTATTCTTCATTTTTACACTATGCAGGGAAAAATGGGCCTCAGGATGATTTTCTGTATCAAAAAAATCTTTGGAATGGAGATGGGCCTCTAATTTCTTACCCCAAGGGCTATCTTTTATATCCATCACTTTTATCGTTTTCATATCAACAATGAACTCACCCGATACCAAGCGATTATTTTTTATTTCTATGGAACCTTCTTTTAAACTAACATATCCCCAATGGGAGCCTGTTACCTTCTCTGCTATCCAACGTAAATTAGATATTTCTGGCTCTGCAGTTAATGTTCTTATTTCTCCGCCTACGAGAGACGATACTAAAATCGATACGATAAGGTAATTTTTCATAGGCATAATTTAAGTGAAAAAAATAGCCCCGATTATGGGGCTACTATAAAAAGAAATATTATATAATTAATCAGAGAATACCCAATCAACGATCATAAGGACATCAAGAATATTGATTGATCCATCAAGATTCATATCTGCATTCTCAATTTGCTGACCATTCAAGTCAATATGACCTGCAACATGGTTAACAGTTACAATGATATCCAAAATATTAACTTGATCATCAAAGTTTAGATCACCAAAATTAATATCAAGCGGAAAGATAGCTCCAGGAGGTAATTGAATTTTATCTATCCAAACACAATCTTCACCAGAGGAAGTGGCATCATCTTTTTCATACACCCATCTAAGTGAGTGCTCTCCAATAGGTAGATTGATATCATATGACATCCAATCAGTTTCTCCACCAATGCTTAGACCTTGAGGTTCATCATCTATGTAAAATTCAAGATAATCATATATCGTTCCAGAGCTACCTTGTTCTGAAGATGATTTTGACCAAAATTGGATTTCTCCTTCATAAAGTACATTGACCATCATTGATATCTCAGATGTTTGCCCATCATCAATTTCACCTGAACGTGCAGAATACATTCCTGAATACGCATCCATATCAATTATCCAATCCTCCTCACCACCGTGACTCCAAGGGAATAATGTAAAATCTCCAGTCTCAAAGTCATCTACCATGATGCCGATGATAATTGGAACAGGAAGAACATGGCCATATGAAGTATTCAAGGAACCTATGTTCAAGGCTAGCATTGTAGAAGAACCAACAGGTGCATCATTAGTAGCACTCAACTCAATGGTAACATTAACCTCCTCGCCAACTCCAAACCAATAAGCATTATCACTAAGCACACTATCTATGATCAAATGTGGATCACTGGTCGTGGCTTCAAAGGTAGGATAACTAATGGGGGAGTTACCTGAATTTGATAACGTGATCTGCATCAATATAGATTCACCTGGGTCAAGGGTACCGTTACCATTGTCAACTAAATCTGAGGATAATATGGAAAACGAAGGTGCCTCTATAGTAACTAAAGTTTGATGTTCCCACTCTTCATTTTCTCCAGCAACAGTTATAATCAGTGGAGCTACTGAACCATCATCAACATCCCAACTAACTTCCATCTCAAATGGCCCTACTGTGGCCAACTCTCCAGGCTCAACAGATGTATGAGTAACTTGATCTGAAATGACATTGATCATAGATCCTTCATGGTCAACAGTGATGGACAGGTCTCCAGACGACTCTTGGCCTACATTCTCTATTACAATATGAAAACTGCCTGTTTCCCCATAATCTAAAATCTCATCGTCTCCTGAGCTAGTAATGAGATCATCCAAGACCATATATGCTCCATCTGGAGCTATTATATTTAAGGAAGTTTCATAGGGTATTTTATTGAAAGCTGTAACAACAAGGTCTAGTTCACCTGGGATATCCAATGCAGGTTCAAAAATAAGATCAATGGATCCTGATTCGTTAGTATGTCCATAGGCCAATAGTTGACCATCCATTGATACTGCGACAAGTGCACCACTCAATCCTGCATCAATATGTATCTCTGTAGCTCCAATAACTAGAACGCTACTGTGATCAACTTCCATCGGTGTCGGAGTATCGGAACGTACTACAACTGAGGGATCACCAAACAGCGTCCAGTAATAGGTCTCATTATAACCTTGTGAACCATAACTATCATTCATTTGGTTCATCCCATTAAAGGACAAACCACCAAAAGTTCTCTTTGTGTTGTCAGAATAAGATTCAACAAATATGGCATTCATTTCATCCTGCCCTTCCATAGGAGGATTCCAAGCTTGATTAACGGTTGACATAAGTACCGCAATTGCACCAGTAGGGGTTCCATCAGACTCATTTGTAGCCCGAAGCCACGTCTCAGCATAACAAGTGCCCTGGTGAAACTCTCCATTCACGCACGCAACAGACCATATGAATGGCCACATACCCATATTCACCAAATTATTCACATCTGTTTGATTCATTGGGCAGCCATTTCCCCAGGAACCATTAGACCCATGTCCAGTGTAGTTGATTATGGACCTGCCACTATTGATGGCAACTTCTCCATCTGCAACCGTCCCATTTGGATCGTAAACTTGATCAATCTCATCATAGGTGTAACCCAATAACAGATCACGAATGTTATCCATATGCTCATCATCGTCTTCTCCATCATCGCCTGGGCCTTGATCTGATGCGAAGCCTGCTCCCTTTTTATACCAAACCCCTTCTGGATCTGGATTCATTTCATAGGAGATGGTTCGTTCAACCATTGTTTCAACGTGCACACCGGTCTCAGCGGAAAATCTACCAATCATTAGGTCTGGATAGTAATCATCACCGGCAACAAAACTAAATGAATTATCGCTTGGGCTATTTGACCCATTTCCATTTGATCGCCGAATGGACTCTATCTGATCAATATCTCCTACAAGTAAAACAAAAGCAATTCCATTTTCATAGTATTGATCTTCAATGAATTGTTCCATTGCATCCACATCTCCAACATCGGCAACATCTACCATTTCCGTTGGTATACCTTTGTAGTTCTTCCAATCTACAAAGGTCTGCATCTCATCTAAAAAGTCGCCATGACAAATCACCAACATCGGGCCCTCTTCACTTAGAATATCGTATCTCTCATTTGTTGGAAAATTGATAAAGTGGTCTCTATACATATGGTCGAATTCTCGAGAACCTGCATTAGATGGTCTCCTTGTAAGAGGGTTGACCTGACTGACCCCATCTTCTTGAATCGAAATATTTATGTGAGTATAAACTCTAAGGACTCGTTGGACAGGATTATATTGTACAGGTTGGAACACAACCGCCTGCCCTCTTAATGTTCTAAGAATATATGGCTCCCTTAAAAAAGCGATCTCAGATGGGTAGAACTCATCAATTTCATAAGATTTACCATATACATATGGAATGGTAGCGGGTACGACATCACGAGTGAGATTACCTTTTGAGGGTTCAATATCTGACATGTCAATATCCACAAACTCAGTCTCTATTATTGATAGCTCCATATGAGCAAGATCAGGAATGATGATAGAGCGTGCCATGCGTGGTAGATTTGGTGCTCCTCTTTCAAGAATAGGTACACCACCGGGAAAACTAATTCTATTTTTCCCATCTCTGATTTGTTCTATAACATAACCTTTGAGCTGTAGAGATATCTCTAAGTTGCTCGTCGATAAAGAATTAACCTCCCAGCTAGGCTCCGATGGCTCAGACGTACCTAGGTCAACCCATTCTGATGCAGATAGATGATTGACCATTATCAAGGAGATAATCGTCGGCAGTATCTTATTATAACTAGAGAACATGAATATTAGATATATGTTTACTTATGTTAATAACGTCCTACTTGTTGGTAAGACTTAATCGGTAAGGACAAATATAAGCTAATATTCCACCCAATTTCAAGACCTCCTCTATGACCAATCTTTAATTTTTTTATTGAAAATATTAAGCTCATCTAATTTATTTCGTTTCTCCAGGCCTCTTGCATATATCTTTAGCTTAATCACAAGTTGATCTCTGGCAAGCCTTGATTGAGTTTCTGATAATGAATTTGATCTTAATAAATTCTCCAATGATCTAATGCGATACTGCTCTATACCAGAATTGACTCTTGAAAGTTGATCGGCATGTCCACCATATTTGACAATTAATTGCCTATCAAGGAAGAGAACAGAAAACCTTGACGTAAAACGAAGCCATAGATCATAGTCTTCACATACTCTAAGCGATTCATCAAACAGACCAACAATGTCAAATACCTTCTTTTTGATAAGGACAGATGAAGGTGATATCCTACATATATCTAAACATTTCTCAAAAATATTACCACCATATTTCTGGTGCTTCTTCATTTGATTAACACGTACACCATTTCTGATCCATATTTCATTGGTATGACAAAATTCTATCTCAGGATTGTCAATGATAGAATTTTCCTGCTGCTCTAGTTTCGTAGGCATCCACTCATCATCTGAATCTAAAAATGAGACCCATGAACCTTTGGAAGCCTTGACCCCTCTGTTCCTAGCAGAACTAACACCTTTATTTTCCTGGTAAATATATTTTACTAGCGGAAAACTATTTGACAGCCAATTTCTTGTCCCATCCGTTGACCCATCATCAACAACAATGATCTCATCGGGTGGCCTTGTCTGATTGCCTACGGATTTGATGGCTCTTCCCAATACATGTTTCCTGTTAAAGGTTGGGATGACAACAGATATATTCAATGGTAAAAAACCTCATTCATTGGAATATTCTATATCTTGGATGGATAAAAAAGGATGGTCCTATTCCAATCCATGGTCAGAATAGTTTATTTGGATAGTCCCCATTATCAATGAGTGCTTGTATTTGGTTTACGACATATGACCTATCTTCTTTATACGTAACACCAAACCAACTCGAACCTGTACGCAATACTTTTACATGTTTCGTATCAGCATGAATTAAGTTATTAACAACTGAAGGTATCAGGAATTCACTCTTCATCTCTTTTCCATCGCGTTCAAGGAAATCATGGAACATGGATCTCAAATGATCAAATAGGTCAGGTGTAAAGCCCCATACATTCATGGATACAGGTTCGCTACCATTAAGCTCTATGTCTTGTTCAGATGTGACACCCAAGGCAGTTCTTTTTATATTGTGTGTTTCTACAACAGTAGATAGGAGGCCACTCTTTACAGTGCATAGTCCACGTGACACTCCCCCAAACTCAGATAACGTATTGCCCAATTGAAATGCAACCATAGAGAATGATTCTCCTCCATTTTTATAATAATCAGCAATGACCTGGTATGACTCTAGACCATAAAAGTCATCCCCATTTATAGCAACAAATGGCTCATTTATTTGTCCAGCGGCAGTCAAAATTGCTTGTCCTGTACCCCATGGCTTGACCCTACCCTCTGGACATTTGAAATTATTTGGCAGTGCACTCAACTCTTGAAAGGCGAATTCAACCTTGATACTGCCTTCATATTTATCGGTTATTTGCGATTTGAACTCTTTTTCAAATTCTCTTCGAATAATAAAAACAACCTTATTGAACCCTGATCGAATTGCATCATGAACAGAGTAATCAATAATCGTTTCTCCATTTGGGCCTACCGGGTCTAATTGCTTTAAACCACCATAGCGAGACCCCATTCCTGCCGCCATGACCAGAAGTGTAATGTCTTTCATCTTAATCTTCCTTAAAATTATTTTATCAATTTAATATTTTGGTTCCTTCATCTGCATGTATCAAAAATGCCCTCCCGCCAACAGATTCAATTGCATCTACTACCGACAAAGGATCTTCAGGTGCATAAGCAAACATGCATCCTCCTCCTCCAGAACCATTTATCTTACAACCAAATGCGCCAGCGTGATTGGCAGCATCAATCATTACTTCTATTTTATCCGTGCTCACATTTAAATCATCTCGAAGTATTGAATGATGCTTATTAAGCATTGAACCAATTAGCTCATGATCCATATCATCCTTATAAAATTCTGATTTTGCTTCCCTAAGCAGGTCTCTATTTTCAATAGTGCATTTAAATTGAGATTTCTCATTATCATTCAATGCTGACAGATCAAGTCTATGATCACATGAGTGAAGATCAAATCCAATATTTGATGGTCTTAATTTATTAAAGATATCGAGTCTCATATCTCTACAATGTGATAAGATATTGAGAGTATCTTTCTGTTCAAGTGAGTCGCCAAGTACAAAACTTCCAAGAGACGCCTTCAATACTTCAGTGGAGATCTCAGGTTCAGATTCAACATATACTAGGTTACCCATTGCTGTAGAGTACTGGTCCATCATGCCCCCAGGTTCTCCGAATTCTGATACCTCAGCCAAATAAGCAAGTTCTCCGATCTTTTTATTTGGCCATTTCAAAGGCTGATCTGCCATTTGAGATAAGAAATTTATCCAACTCACAACAATTGCCGAGGAACTACTCGTCCCAGCCTTGATCGGAATCTCACTTCTGATCTCACATTCAAATCCATTTGAGAAGGTTAGACCTTCTCTTTTGCAGACCCTGAGACCACTCTTAAAATAATCTCTTTCTCTATGATAAGATATGTCCTCTAGTTGAAATCTTTCTGTTTCCCCAATGTCTGGCTTATGAATGACGATCTCTTGGTCCATCCGCTTCTCGCCAATCATTCTTACTCGCAATGAAATAGCCATTGCGATAACCGGGAGGCCTAGATAATCCTGGTGCTCACCAAACAGACATATCCTTCCTGGGGTACTTACTTCCATGTTCTGATCAAACCAAATGAACTGGCAACACCAAAGAAAAGGATCAGCGTTCCTATAAGAATATGCCCATAGATCAATTGGCCGACACCTATCAAAAAAGAGTAGACTGAAAAAGAACCAAATAACATCATCAGTATCCCTTTTGGAACCGGCCATGGCTCGGTTGACTCATGAACCGAGAACTTACTCCATCCAGGCCCTCCAGGATTGACCTTGTGAACAAATTTCCTTAGTGTTTCTTTATCTTCTGGAGGGCTTAAAAATGCTGATACCATCCAAACAAAAGTTGTAATGAATGTACCATACGTTATCTTAAGCCAACCCTGAATTTCAAATCCTGAAAAATTCAAGATTACTGCAACGCATAAAGAACTTATCATGGCCATGATCTCAGTAAATGCATTTATACGCCACCAGAACCAGCGAAGGATGTAGATCAATCCTGTCCCAGCACCTATCATTAATAATAATTCAAAAGCCTGCCCCGCATTGGTAAGCACCAGACCAAGACCCGCACCTAGAATGATGGATAATGCTGTAAAGAGCCGCCCTACCAAAACTAATTCACCCTCTAATGCATTTGGCTTTAAAAAACGATGATACAGATCATTTACAAAATAACTTGCGCCAAGATTCAATTGAGTTGACATCGTGCTCATAAAAGCAGCTATCAGCGATGCTGAAACAAGCCCAAGTAGACCTGAAGGTAGTAAGGTCAGCATGGCAGGATATGCAACATCATGCCCTAATTTATCAGGCGGAAGATTAGGAAATGCCCGTTGAATATCCGGTAGTTCAGGAAAAATGATCAAGGAAGAGAGTGCTATTAGTATCCAGGGCCATGGCCTGATTGCATAGTGTGCGATATTAAACAAAAGAGTTGCGCCAACGGCATTTGACTCATCTTTTGCGGAGAACATTCTTTGAGCAATATAGCCACCACCACCTGGCTCTGCTCCAGGATAATAACTTGCCCACCACTGTACCGCAAGAGGAACCAAAAGAACTGGCACCCAAATATTTGGATCTGAAAGATCTGGAAAGATCGATAGCTTATCTGTTACATTCGAATGTGATACCAAATTTGACAGCCCACCTATCTCAGGAAGATTCAATATATATGCCGTAGCCCAAATAGAACCAACCATCGCAAGGGTAAATTGTAAAAAGTCCGTTATGATCACCGCTTTTAATCCACCCAATATTGAGTATGCTAGTGTGATTGAGCATGCAACCAGTAGTGTTAACCATCCAGGAAGCCCAAGAACTATCTCACCAAACTTTATCGCGGCTAAACTCACTGCACCCATTACCAGTACATTAAAAACAAGTCCAAGATAAAGTGCACGAAACCCCCTTAAAAACGCAGCAGCCTTACCCCCATACCGTAATTCATAGAACTCAATATCTGTCAAGACCCCAGAACGATGCCAGAGTCTCGCATAGACAAATACGGTAAGCATTCCTGTCAACAAAAAGGCCCACCATGCCCAATTTCCAGACACACCATTTCTACGTACAAGGTCTGTAACAAGATTGGGAGTATCTGTTGAGAATGTTGTTGCTACCATACTAATGCCAAGCAACCACCAGGGCATGTTTCTGCCAGCCAAGAAGAAAGATTTCCTATCAGTCTCCGCATTCTTGGATGCCCAGACTCCAATGAATAATGTGACCAAAAAATATCCACCAATGATGGACCAATCCAATACGGTCAAGGTCATGATCTCATGCTCTATCGTTCAAACCAAAAATAGGTTCATTCTTCTTCCACTTTCCTCTAGTAAAGTCTGGAATCTTAACGGCCGCACTTCCTAAACGAATGGATCTCTCGCTTAGTGGTGATATCACACTCATGCTGACAGCATCATAAACATCAATGACAGGCTCTGATCCCTGCAAAGCCTGGATGAATGCTCTCAGAATAAAAAAGTCCATTCCTCCATGCCCCGATCCAGCAGCCTGATCTTCAAAACGTTTCCAGAGTGGATGATCATACTCATTCATATATGAGTCTTCCTTTTCCCATCTATGCTCATCCTTGCTTACTCCTTCAATGTAAAGTGACCTGGCATCTTTTTGCCAAATTCCATGGGTTCCCTGTACTCTGAAATTAAGTGAATACGGTCGAGGATTATTAGTGTCATGGCTTAGCATGATTGACTGCCCTTGATGACATTTGATCACGGTTGTAACAATGTCACCACATTTGAAGTCCACCGATGCATTAGGATGATCTTTGCCTCCTTTATCAACAATGTATTTATGCAGTCCCCTTGACTGTGTCGATGTTGAGGTCAGGTGGACCATGCGGTTACCACGATTAATGTCAAGCATCGGACTGATCGGTCCAAGTCCATGTGTTGGATACAGGTCTCCATTACGATCTACCGAGTGCTGAGTTCTCCACTTCGACTCAGAGTATCCTTTTTCACCAAATTCCACTCCCCCACCATATGGATTGATCCCATCATTGAATTTTACGTGTCTCAAATCGTGCTGGTACCCTCCTTGACAATGGAGTAATTCACCAAACATGTTTTTCCTTACCATATTTAGAATTGCCATGATGTCTCTACGGTAGCACACATTCTCCATAATCATGCAAAATTTCCCCGTCCTTTCTGAAACATTTACAAGATCCCAACATTCATCCACAGTCAACGCTGCTGGGACCTCTGTCCCAACGTGGATACCTGCTTTCATTGCTGCAATTGCCATCGGGTGATGCCACTCCCATGGAGTTGCTAAATAGACACCATCCAAATCCTCATTCTTGACCATATTCCTGAAATCCTCTTCACTCTCTTTATAGACCCTAGGCTCTGGTTTTCCACCATCTTTTAAAATTTTAAGTGCTGCTTTTATCATTCCATCATCAATATCGCATATTGCAGGAATCTCTACATTGGGATATTTGGTCGCAAGCCAAAGCATCCACTGTCCTCTGAGTCCCGTACCGATAAATCCTATCCGAATTTTTTTCTTATCATTGGATGAAAAGAGAGCTTGAGGCAATACCGCTGCAGCTCCGCCTGCGACCGCAGTGGTCTTAATGAATTCTCTACGACTTAATTTTTTAGCCATTGGAGACTCCTATTCCTTTTAGTGTTCATTTGTTTTAAAAAGCTTGAAAGATGGAATATCCCTCCAATCAAATCCAGGACCTTTCCACTTCACATTCAGAGATTGTTGACCACCTCGTTCAAAATAATCAAGCTTAATCTCATGTAACCCTATCTCTAATGGGATATCACCGTTCGCTACTTCTCGTCCATGAAGACCATCATTCTGAACAACAGGGAATCCATTTATGTATAGACGTGAACCATCATCTGAAGAGGTCTGGAACTCGTAGAGCCCATCCTGATCGATCTTTATATA
>Ga0208277_1000695_pt1 | contig 19839 bp, 22 predicted proteins | sample ETNtaG_5_FD_185782 | JGI IMG/M metagenome (GOLD analysis project Ga0208277, IMG submission 185782) | Marine microbial and viral communities from oxygen minimum zone, Eastern Pacific Ocean - ETNP201406SV205 (SPAdes) (version 2) | ecosystem: Environmental > Aquatic > Marine > Oceanic ...
AGGTGTTTCCTTGACCTTCTTTCTGAATCTATCGAAAAGGCCCATTGTACCACCTAATCATCAAGAGTGAGCTCTGTTCCTCGTCTTCTTCTGGGCTTTCTCAAGGGAGGGTTTTCCTGAGTATCAGTTTGAGTCGGCGGTGTACTCTCTGAACTCTCCTCGATTTTTGCCATCTTCTCATTGAACTCGTTTGCTAGTTGCATAGTATTACTCTCAAGTTGATCGAACTCGGTCTTCATCCTCTCAGTGAGATCTGAAAGCTCCTGATTCCTCTTTGAGAGTATCTCACTAGCCTCTGCCCTAGTCTTCTCGGCCTGTATCCCGCTTCCGATGTCCACGACTGCCCCGTAGTTTGCAGGGATGTCCGTGATTATCTGCACCCCGGCACCCAAAGGGACCATAGCACCCTTCGAGCCTTCTCCTGGTATGCTTTCGAGGGCCTTCAGTGCGTTGACCTGTTCCATCCTAACACTCTCTAGTCTCCTCAATTGGGCTTCCAGTGCTTCCATTCTCTCCCTGTTGGCCTCGACTAGCCGTGCGATCCTCTGGAGCTCTTCCTTGGGTTCTGTCACGGTCTTGGGAGTCGGTTGTCACCAATGAATCCGTCGTCTAGGAAGCTCGAAGTATTACTATTCTCCGTCCCAGATTCCCTCTGCGATCATGAAATCCATGACCCTCTCGGATACATTCGCCTTGTTGCCGCCTCTGACTCCAGTAGCCGAGACTGCGAAGATCTCTGGAGGTATGTCATCGGCCTCTCGGACCTCGTACCCAACCTTGCGGCCGTATGATATCGCCTCGATGTCGGGCATGACCCATGCCTCGACATCCTCATCTGCGTACCTGTGCTCAATCATCCTCTTTCTGACATCCGTGGAGAATGGGTCAGAGTCAGACACTGGGGTGTCTCTAATTCCGACGACTACTCTCTTTCCTTGGTCTAATTCCCTCTGGATCAACCACTCGTGGCCCACGTGAAGTGGTTGCCACCTACCCGGCAACAACACCGCCTTCGGCTTCTCGAACAAATGGGCGAGCTGGTCGACCATGTCATCCACCGTTGATCCCTCTAGGCCGCTCGAGTCAAGAGTTAGATGTGCGCACTTGGGCTCATCGAACGGGTCTGAGATACCTGTGAAGTTGGATATCTCGCCGGTCCTTGCTTTGGCGTAGAGCCCCTTCACATCCCTGTCCTCGCATACCTGAAGAGAGGTTGAGACGTGGACCATGACTGCGTCATCTGGGAGTATTTCCAGAATCTTCTCCCTTACATCCTCATAGGGCGTAATGAATGAGCAAAGGACGTCGGTATGCTTGGAAATCATCTTTGCCATCTTGGCTATACCCAACAGATGCCTCTCTCGGCCCTCTCTCGAGAAGTCCCTGTTTGCGAAGAAGTCCCTGATGGTGTCCCCATCCAGAACTTCGCAACCGAACCTATCAGCCGCTGCCATCGCTATGGTTGTCTTTCCAGCTCCTGAGAGCCCCGTGAACCAAACTATCCTGTTACCCATGTTGTCCCCTTCCGGATATCTTCGGAGATAGGGTCTCTATTTCATTGCGACGGGCGGGTGTTGAGTGTTTATGACCACCATTCTCCTTCCTCTTCGTCGGATGCCCTGATGGCTTGCTTGATGAAGCCAAATATGCGAGACATGTCGCCGTCTACGTCCAGTGTCTCCTCCTTCAGTGTCTCCTCACCGTTAAGGAGTCTCAATTCAACCCATTCTCCACCATTCTCATGTGGGATGTGCCTGACTCCCAACATCTTGCCATTCTCCCCCTCATCGGTTAGAAGGACCTTGAACGAGTCATCCTCTATGTTGCCGATACTCTGTAGGAGCTCTCCCTCCGTCCTACCCTTGATTTGAGTCTCCTGCCCATTTTCTAACAGCACTACATACGTGTCGCGAGCTGGGTCCAACTCCCTTGACTCTGCATCCATGAACTCTGAGATGCTCGTAAGCTCCTCGAACTGCTCATCGGAGAGGTTTGAGCTCATTTTCTTGAGCATGATATTCCTGGCCTCCGTCTGCAGTTCTTTCGCTTCCAAGGGAGTATCCCATGTGTAGCCTCCATCCGGCGTTTTTCCCTTGTATTCGAGCTTGTACCTCTTCCTCCTCTCCTTGGGAATGGCCCATTCGAACCTTCTAGATGAGATGAGGATCAGTATCGGAATAATGTTGCAGAATGAGCAACACAGTGCGAATAGTCCATCACCGGTATCCACCAGCAGGTCGGTCCATGACTGCCTGACTAAGACAGCCTCTGATGGGTCGTCTGGGTTGACGAATGCTGTCATGTTCTCACCGGGAATCATGCCTCTGTCCTCCATCCACCTCTCTGCCTGACCGTAGGTGCTCAGATTTGGGGGGTAGGTCATGAAGTCGGAGCTGTAGTAAGTGACCTCTTCAATCTCCCAGGAGAAGTAGGCGGCGGGGAAGTTCCCGTTGTACCTGCATCTGTCCCCTAAGAGGCTCCCGAGGTCGTTGCAGTGGTCATCGTGTACTCCTGTCTGGATGACTGTAGCGTCGATAGGATTCCAATCGGAGTTGTCTGACCCGTAATGGGCCCCTGTCATCGTTGAGACCCCTATGACAGATACCAGTATCGAGAGGATCATAAGATTCCTGGGTATGTTCGTGAATGCGAACATTGAGCCGAACATGAACATCATGGTCTTCAATTCACCAATATCTTTCCCGATATCCGAGTCGTCGTCCCAGTCGTCATCGTGTCCCATAGTTCGATTAACTAGCTATGAGATGTATACTTATCCACTGCATCCTCTACTGTGCATGAATCCAGATGTCAATCCACCTGACATCAGACGTAACTAGGAAGAAGGGGTTCAGGACCTCATCAATGACGTCATAATCGAGTTTTTTGCCTTCGGGGCCTACAACTGATCCACCTGCGGCCGCTACCACCGAGTGGGCAGCTGCTATGTCCCAGCAAGAAGTGGGGCCAAATCTGGGGTAGAGGTCGGCGCCTCCTTCAGCCACGATGCAGGCCTTCAATGAAGAGCCCATCCTGATTAGGGCGTGGTCCCCCACTGCTGCTGCGAAGTCCTCGTCCTTGACGCCCCTATGGGACCCACTAGCGACGAGTCTTACCTTGGAGCCGTCCGGTGAGGGTTTGACCAGTATCATGCCGCCCCCATCAGGTCCTGTTCTCTCTGCTGGGACCGTTGTGCCCCCTCTCCATGTCGTGTTAGTCGCAGGGGCGTGTACAACGCCGAAGACGGGGGTCCATCTGGTCCCTTTCCTCCTCATTAGAGCTATGTTAACTGTGAACATACCGTTTCTCTTGATGAATTCCTTGGTCCCATCTAGTGGGTCAACTAACCAGCAATATGGCGTATCCCTCGGATCCCCGACGTTCCCCTCTTCTGAGACAATCGGAATATCCGGGGCAATCGATGTCAGGCCCTTTGATATCACGTCATTAGCGGCTAAATCTGCCTCAGTCAGGGGTGACTCGTCGCCCTTTATCTCCACATTGATGTCCCCTGACCTCTCGTACACCTCCATAATTGTCAGACCGGCCTCTTGTGCCAATCGTGTCACTGCATCGAAGTCGATCATGGCGTCGCCTCAGAAATCCTGTATGTCCTCTGAGGACTTCACCAGCTCGGCCCTAGCGTCCTCTGAGAGATTGAAGAAGAACGGGTCGTCCTCTCCTACTATGTTGTGTAGGGATGATACGGTCCTTGCCCATATTTCCTGCTTTGAGTTCCACTCTAGCCACCTGTCAACGAAGTCGCAGTGTCTCTGAATTTCCTCATCTTCAGGATCCATCCTGCGAAGGATAGCGTTCGTCTGGGCGAGGATCATTCCGAATGGGACGTTGATCTTGTATGTCGTGAAGGGGTTCCTCTCCTGGACAATAGTGAGATGCTCCCTCCATAGGCCTAGGGATACGTCATAGGCCCAGCCAATCGCCAATACTGCGAGTAGGACACCCATTCCTATGCCACCAAGCCCCCAGTATGTCATTGGGATACCGATGAGCGCTTCGGCGGGGTCTATCCTCCAACTGACATACGGCCATATCAAGAGTGTCAGGGTGGAGGTCCAGAATACCATAGATATGAGGGTCTGACTCTGCTGAATACGCCAATACTGCCTCATCACAGACTTCTTCATGGCATGTGTGGCCACAGACTCTCCTTTCACCGTTACGCGTCCCAGACATCCTTAGGCATCGTTAACTCGATGTCGAGGAACTTTGCGAGACCAGAGGATTGACTGTCTGGGAGGCAATGGGAGCCTGGGCAGTGAACCGCCTCAGGTCCTGAAGTGCGATATTACCTTGGGTTCTTGAGATTCAGAGGGATCTATCTCGGATAGAGCCTCAATTACCACGAATCTCCTCTTGACTCTGTGTCTGCTGCCGAAGTTGGAGTATACGAGCTCTCTGGCCGTTTCCTCACTGTCCGCTACCAGGTCCAGCGTGTATGGCTGGTCGTGCTTGCCTGATCGGAATGTGCCAGTTGCCCTGTATGCCTTCATGGCACTGCCGACTTGGGGCCCCAATTTAATTGGAACGGATGGTAATAAGGGAAAAATACTACGAAGTCTCGGTTGTTCTAATTGACGAGGGGATCAGTAATGCCTAGTCTGACTGAACGATTCATGGGGCGTCCTTTCCGGGATACGGAATGGTGGATTTGGTGGCTTTTTCTGCCATTATTGCTGTATGCGTGGCCACTCGTTCTGCTCTTCCTCCTTGGTAGGTTTGCTCTGGACATGATTGGGTATGCTCCTTCTGAGAGGCGATTGAAGGCGATCGCATCGTCCACTCACAACACCCATGTGCCAGTGAGGGATGTGTACATTCCAGTTGGGCCTGAGCATAACAGACCTGAGTCAGAGTGGTGGGGCATAGAGGGGGTCCCTAGCAAAGGTGACGTAGCTGGCAAGAGAGGGGATGCCTCGTCACTAGATTTAGCTGAGGGAGATGCTATCAAGATTGGCTCGGCTTTACTATTGGTTTTCCTATTGATTTTTCTCCTTCTGGGAGGAAGTGGTTGGGCGTTCATTTTCTCTGTGATATTCATAGGTGGGTTCTCTTTTATTTTCTATAAGACTATGCTGACAGAAGCCGATGGTGATAAGGAAGCAGGGGGAGATCTTGGGAAGGGTTACCACATGTCTGAAGACGAGTGGTGGGACTTGGATGCCATTCCAGTTGGGCCTGAGCATAACAGACCTGAGTCAGAGTGGTGGGATCTGGAAGGAAAGAATGAGGTAACGGAGGAGATAGCTCGTGAGCAGGTACTTGCAGAGCGTTTGGTTTATTCCCTGACATTTCTAGCTGTTTTCGCAGGCACATATGCATTGGAAGAGAGCTTTTGGATATCCGTCATCGTAACAACGGGCTTTGTCGTAGGTAGTTGGGCGTTGAATAGAGGGGGTTTTTCTCCTTGGTTGTTCTTCCCTCCACTCTGATAGCTCGAACACGGTCTTGGAATGTTGAATCGCATAGGCAAAGAGGGATATCGAATAACGTGCATCCAACAAGACTAGAAAGGCAACATGGTAAGGCCAAGTGTGTGGATTTGGGATTAGTGAGATTCAGATGATTACGGATGCTCTGATGGATTATGCGAACAATGAGATCGTTGCGTATGCTGGTATGGTGCTGATACTGTCTGCGTTCGTTCTGGAGACTAGAGGGGTCCTTCACAGTAAGGAGAAATTGTACCTTGTGATGATGGCCATGGGTTCGGGACTATTGGCGATAAGGGCGTTTCTTATCGACGAGTGGGCATTCTTGATTCTGGAAGTTGCTTGGTTCCTAGCTGCTATTTTGGGGATATGGTCCCTCAAAGAAGCAGTGGACGGCGGTTAAGGTGTTCCTGCATTGAAGAACGGGCTATTCTAACCGCTGGCTTGTCTCTCAAGAACATATTTTACTGCGTTTCTGAACAGGGGTATTCCCTCTCCCTCGCCATGTTCAATATTCTCACGTGTCCAGGTTGCACCCAGCCATGTAGAGTGGTTTGCTTCTGGATGAGGCATCAAACCGAACACAAGGCCAGTTGGGTCACAGACACCTGCGATGTTCCTCCAGCTCTGATTGGGTGATAATGGATAGGGGAGTACCTCCTTTGATGTGGATGGATATTCTGTTTTGGGGTCAACATACCTGACGGCTATCTGTCCCCTTCTCTCCCAATCGTCAAGAAGATCCTTGTTGTCTGTGACGAACTTTCCCTCGCCATGTCTGACCGGAACACGCATCCTCTCTATTCCCTTGGTCCAGATGCATGGGCTATCTTGGTCAAACTCCAAGGTGACCCACCTATCCTCGTAATGACCACTGTCATTGAGGGCGAGGGAAGCCGTCTGCGTAAGGGAGACTGATTCATCTCCTGGCAATAGCCCCATTTTGACTAGAACTTGGAAGCCATTGCAAATTCCTATTACCGGCTTCCCGGACTTAACGAACTCCCTTACTTGGTCCCTGAGGCCGAACCTGAGCCTGTTCCCCATCAGCCTACCGCTTCCAAGGTGGTCTCCAAACGAGAATCCTCCGGGTATTGCCATGATGTCATAATCAGATAGGGACTGATCACCACGTACCAGCCTGTTGATATGCACCCTTTCGGCGATGGCGCCTGACATTTCGAACACGGCCATAGTCTCAGTCTCGCAATTTATTCCGAACCCGGAAAGAACGGCCACGGTCGGACTCTGGGCCATCATAGACTCCCCCCATCTAGAGATTCCTTCCATGCAGTCCTAAGTTCGTTCATGGACGTGACTAGAATGTCCTCCTCGCCATTGGTGAAGTGTATGTCATCGCCATCTGTGATAGTTCCAATGTAATGGCAGGCATTGCCTTTCATGGCACTCTGGAACTCTTCACGGTTCCCCTGCTTGACACTAACGAGGATTCTGCCTTGACTCTCTCCAAACAGAGCGCCCCATTTGTCAAGGGTGTCACAATCATCCCAAAGAGGAGCCAAGTCGATCCGGGCTCCTGTGTCGGCGCCAAAACAACACTCTGCCAGAGCTACTGCTAGCCCTCCATCACTACAGTCGTGAGCGCTGGATACAAGTGTGTCTGCCATTGCGCTGGTGAGAGCCCTGTACATTGTTAGATTTCTAGAGGCGTCTACCTCTGGAACGTGTCCTCCGATCCCTCCATTGCCAGCGTCACGTAGCATGAAGGCTAGCTCACTAGCGCCTAGCTCTTGGTGCGTCTCACCTACTAGGTAGATACTGTCACCTACGTTCTTGAAGTCCGAGGATACTGCTTTCCTCACATCCGAATGATTGCCGACTAAGCTGAAGAGTATAGTCGGGGGGACGCTTATCTTCTCACCATGTAGTGTGGCGTCGTTCTTCATCGAGTCCTTGCCACTAATGCACGGAAGTCTGTACGCCCGACAGATGTCATCTATAGCACGATTGGCCCTCACTAATTGAGCGAGCTTGTACCTCCCGTCCGGCGTCTTCGAGGATTCCACTGGGTCCGGCCAGCAGAAGTTGTCAAGCCCGGCTATCAGATCGAGGTCGACGCCTACACACACCGCGTTCCTCAGTGCTTCATCGACGGATGCTGCTGCCATTGCGTACGCGTCTATGTCCGAGTATCTGGGCACTATGCCATTGGAGATGACTGCGCCTTGGGTGCCCCCTTGCAGAGGCGCTATTACTGCTGCATCGCCAGGAGCGTCTCTGTTAACCCCACAGAACGGCTTGATGACGGATTGTGCTATCACTTCGTGGTCATATGACCTCACCCACCACTCCTTACTAGCCACATTCGGCCTCGCCATTAGGCGTTGTAGGATATTCCCCATTTCAAGCGGGGTTACATTTGGGAATTCTATGGGGGTGTGTTTTGGAGGACTCCACTCAGACTCTAGCTTCAGCTGAGGACAGCCATCATGAAGAAATTCGATCGGGAGGTGTGCTACGGGGTCTTCGCCATGAGTCACTACGAATGCTCCGGAATCGGTGAAAGTACCTACCGCTGTGGCCTCAACCTCATGCAATCTGGCTAGCTCCTCGAATGGTTCCGTGTCTTCGGGCCTGACCCCTACGGTCATTCTCTCTTGGGACTCGGAGACTAGTATTTCCCATGGTGACAATCCAGCCTGCTTGAGAGGGACTGCTCCGAGATCCAGCTGCGCCCCACCTGTGAGCTCAGCCATTTCCCCAACACTGCTGGATAGTCCTCCCGCTCCATTATCAGTAATCACTTGGATCAACCCTGCGTCTCTTGCCTCGAGAAGCATGTCAATCATTTTCTTCTGGGTTATGGGGTCCCCAATCTGAACTGCTGAGCTGGGGCTCTCCTCGGTCAGCTCGAGGCTGGAGAACGTAGCTCCATGGATTCCGTCATAGCCGACCCTGCCTCCGACCATGTATACGACGTCTCCAGCCTCGGGCGTCTTGATGTGGCTCTGCCTTCCATCGGGCAATTTCCTAGGCATTATGCCCAGGGTTCCGCAATATACCAACGGCTTGCCGATGTATCTCTCATCGAACACTATGGCACCATTGACTGTTGGGATGCCTGACTCATTCCCCCCTGACCTCACTCCGGCATGTACTCCCCTGAACACCCTAGATGGGTGAAAAAGGCCCTCTGGCAGAGGTTTATCGTAATCAGGTGGACCAAAACAGAAAACGTCTGTGTTGGCAATGGGTCTTGCACCCAAACCCGTTCCTACTATGTCTCTATTCACGCCGACGATGCCAGTTATCGCTCCTCCATAGGGATCAAGGGCACTTGGGGAGTTGTGCGTCTCGGCCTTTATGCAGAGGCTCCAATCGTCATTCCAGGCTATGACTCCTGAGTTGTCATGGAAAATGCTCAGTAACCAATCCACATTCTTCTGGATGTCTAGGGTTGGTTGCATGATGTGTGTCTTGAACAGTGAGTCGATTGTGGACTCCTCCCCCGTGTCTTTATCCACGTGATGGATCCTAGCTGCGAATATCTTGTGGGAGCAATGTTCCGACCAAGTCTGCGCGAGGCATTCCAATTCTGCGTCTGTTGGGGAAGAGGGAGGGAGTCCAAGCTCCTCCCTAGCAGTCCTTACATTCTCATCCCTGTAGTGCGCCTGTATCGCTTGCATTTCCTCCAAGTTCAATGCGAGAAGGCCCTTTTCGCTAATGGAGAGAAGCTCCTCATCCGATACTTCGAGATCAACTATCGCCGGCCTGACATATGGCAGTGCTGGCATTTCTGGAAAGTCGAGCGTGGGCCATGACGCCATTTTGCATTGTTCGCTGAGTGAGATTGAGCACCTCTCGATCATAGGATTGTGGATTGCATTTGCTATTGATTCGGCGTCCTCGTCCTCTGTTCCCCAAATCGCATAAGTCTTGGTAGTGGCTACGACTGCGTTGGAGTGATGATTGAAAATCGTAGTCAGCCCATCAAGAGCGGCTTGGGCGGAATTGTCAGTGACACCGGGCTTGAAGCCGACTTGTATAGCCAAATCTGGAGGACTGTGGAATGAAGACAGGAGGGGGGATCCATGAGTGGCCGTCTCAATGATTGGGTCTGCAAACAAATCATAGAGGGCTTTCTCGCACTCGTCATCCGTGAGGGGGGCCTTTACTTGATATCCCAGAATTACCCTGATTTCTCTCGCCTTGATTCCTGTGTCTGATGCCAGCATGGTATTGGTACTCTGCCCCCTTGGATCGGTGAGTCCATCGAGGTCTCTAGTGATTACTTCGAAGACGTGGACTGGGTGATTCTTCGGCATTCCGTATCCTCGATGAGGGGTGGCGTGCCGACCACGTCCATGAACAAAGCGGCTCTGACTAATTGCTCGGCTACAGTGTACTTGGAGAAAGTATGAGGCTATTTCTTGAAGGAATATGGGCCATTGGGTAGCTTACGATCGGTCCTATACCACTTGAGGCATTTCCAGACACCAACAGCAGAGGACACGTCCTCCTTGATTTTCTCGAGCTCGGGATGGGAGGGGTTATTCCGCTCCACCCAGCAGCCGGTGCAGTACTTCTTACCCTCATTGACCAGGTAGTTCATGGCCGTGCATGGGACGCCGCAGACGACACAGTTCCCGAGTCCGTCAAAGCGAGGCATGAACTCCCCACACTAGGCACCCATATGAGTTTCACGACTGTCTGACTTCCATCAAGCGGGAAATTTCAGGAGGGCGTGGGTGTCGATGCCGGTATTCGCGGATCCGTTGAGTCCCTCTAGCTCGATTAGGAACATAGCACCGGATACTTCGGCCCCTAGGCTTCTGCAGAGATTTACCGTAGCAGCAACTGTTCCGCCTGTGGCAAGAAGGTCATCCACTATCAATACCCTGTCTCCTTCACTGACCGCGTCGACGTGGATTTCAAGTGTGTTTGTACCATACTCAAGCTCATACTCCTCACTCAACACCTCATAGGGTAGCTTGCCTGGCTTCCTAACGGGAATGAATCCTACTCCCAATCTCTCAGCCATCATGGAGCCGAATATGAAGCCCCTGCTTTCTGGGCCTGCGATATGAGTTGGTTGCCAATCGAGGGCATCCATGTCCATGATCATCCTATCCACCAGTGAGGTGAGTAGCTCGCCATCTGCGAGTACTGGTGTGATGTCACGGAACATGATGCCCTCGATGGGGAAGTCAGGAACTGTCCTTATGGCGCCATATAGGCTATCGATGATGTCATCTTCCATGCTGAACGCTCCGCGGGTAAGGACCCCGGGCCTAAGCCCGGGACCCGTTTGCAAGCGACAAGTCTCAGAGACTGAGTATGTCGTTGATCAGCCACTCGAAGCCTGTTTGGGCTCCTGGACCGATGTAGTACAGTATCAGTAGAATCGTCAGAACTCCCATTACCGGGCTGATCTCATCGAACTTCTGCTGTCCTGCCTTGATTGCCGTGTAGAGGATTACTCCCCATGCTATACCCACTGCGATCGAGTATGTGAATGGCATGAGTACCATTGTCGCGAACGCAGGAAGGGCGACATCGTTGTTGCCCCAGTCGATATCCGCTGCTTGGCGCATCATCATTGCACCCACGACGACAAGGGCTGATGCCATTGCGTACTGTGGTATGGATGCGAAGATGTCCGCGAAGAACAGACCCGATAGCATCAGTACTCCGACCGTTGCGGCGACCAATCCTGTCTTGCCGCCCTCTTCGATTCCTGCTGCGGACTCGATGTAGGTGGTAGTGGTGCTGGTTCCAACCAATGCACCTACGACTGTTGCAGCCGCGTCGGACATGAATGCCTCGTCTGAGTTCATCAGCTCATCGTTCTCATCCACGTATCCTGCTTGGCGGCCCACTGAGTATAGTGTGCCAGCTGTGTCGAAGATGTCGACGAACAGGAAGGTGATCATGATCAGTAGGAAGCCGCCGAGGCCGTACTCTAGATTGCCAGCGTATGCTCCACCTGCAGTTAGCTCGTCAACAACGCCAGTCTCCAGGGATAGTGCCCCTATGGCCGCACCGAGTGTCTCTGTAGGCATGCCTACGAATTCGAATATCTTGGTGGGCCACTCAGCTGTTCCCTCGCCCGCGACACCCGCTACGAAGTTTCCATCAACGACACAGTCGTTAGCGGCCTGATCGATACAGAAGCTGACTACAGCGTATCCCTCGTTGTAAGGGTCGTTAACTGAGAGTGCCCATCCTGCGACTGATGCCCCAAGTACACCGAAGATGATTGCACCCTTGATTCCCCTAGCCATCATGACAGCTATGGAGATCAGTCCGATCATAGCCCAAAGCTCTCCAGACTCGTGAGTGAAGGTCGCTGTGTCACCGAGTGTAACCAGTGTGGCGTTGTCATGGGCTATCCAGCCCATCTCTCGAAGGCCGATGATTGCTAGGAACATTCCTATTCCTGCGCCAGTGGCTATCTTGAGGTCTGTCGGGATCGCGTTTATCATAGCGGTCCTTACACCTACTTGTGGAAGGGACAGGATAAGGAAGATTACTCCCTGGACCAGAACAGCTGCAAGAGCTATGTCCCATGGTACTGCCATCGCCCAAGGCGCGGCGACCGTGAACGCGAAGAAGGCGTTCAGGCCCATTCCTGGTGCTAGTGCGAAAGGTAATTTCGCCCATAGCCCCATTGCCATACATCCGATGAAGGCCGCTATCGACGTTGCGAACAGCGCATCATCAAAGGGGATGCCTGTTGCCGCCAACATAGACGGGTTCACTAGCAGGATGTATGCCATAGTCAGGAAGGTCGCGCCACCAGCTCTAATCTCAGTGGCGACATCGCTTCCCGCTTCTGTCACTCCAAATATCTTATCCAATTGTTCCATTTTTTCTCACCTGTTTTCATTTCAGTTAGCGTAGTACATAGCCTACGTTGCCTTGACCATAGAACGGTGGGCCTATGAACAAATCGGAAGTGAAAAAATCATTGTATAACGATTGTTTCGCCATTTTCAGGTATGTGCACCTTCATCTCGGACTCCAGATCGGCTGCTAATGCCATGGCTGGCCCCTTGTCTGCATGGAAGATTATGACATGCTCTGGAGAGCATGCCTTGGCGAAATCTACTAGCTCCTTGTGACCAGCATGATTTGAGAGTGAGAACTGTGTTACCTCGAGCTCCACGGGGGTCTTCTTACCCCAGATCGGGAGCTTCCTCTCATCAAGGAGCATCCTACCACCTGATCCCTCGGCTTGATAGCCTGTAAGTAGTATGGCATTGGCAGGATCGTGCCTTAATCTGTTGATATACCATATTGCTGGACCGCCATCGAGCATTCCGCTAGTAGTCACGATGACGTCGGCATCAAGTGCCTTTTTCCTATCAGACTTGCTCCTGACTCTCCTGCACCAATGCCATGCCTTCTTGAGTGCCTTGGGCTCATGAATCAACTCTGGGCAATCCATCCAAACTTGAGTAACTCTGGTGCCCATCCCATCATAGTGTACCTCGAGTTGGGGCGCTGCCTTGTGGAGTATTCTGATCACATCCTGCCCCCTACCAGATGCGAATGCGGGGACTACGGCCACACCACCCCTCGAGACGACATCTAACACCCTTTTGACAAATCTGTCCTCCTCCTCCTTTCTATCTGGGTGATACTTTCCTCCATAAGTCCCCTCGAGGCATAGGATATCACACTGAACAGGGGTAGCTCCCGTTACGTTCGGACTAGTTCTGGTGTCCATATCTCCTGTCCATAGGATCTTCCTACCCTTTGCATCGATCTCACTCATAACTGCCCCTGGAATATGTCCAGCTACGTGGAAACTTACATCCCATTGTCCGATTGAGAACTGCTCTCCCATGTCATGTTCCTGCCACGCCCCTATAGCGGCATCTAGATCCCTCTTATCCCATGCAAGGGGGTATCCCTCTATGCTGGATACCTTGTAAGTGTCTCTCCACATTATCTCAGATAGGCTTGATGTCAGCCTGCTACCATGCAGGGTCGTTCCATGATGTCCCACTAACCAGGGCGCCATACCAATATGGTCTATGTGACTATGAGTGATTATTGCATGATCAATCATGGGGGCCTCAGAGGGATACTTAGGCGGCTTAGTCGGAGCTAGACCATAGTCCATCAGGACCTTAGTACCAGATACATCCTCAATGACACAACCGACATTACCCACCTCACCCGCTCCACCGAGAAAGTGGAATCTGATGCCAGACTCTACTGGATCGTCAGGATACGTGCTCGTTCTGCCAGCCCTATACAACATATGTGCTCCTGCTGTGGGGCGTGTACATGATATGTCCGGACCGGTACCCCTTCATTTCCACTGGAGAAGGGGGGGTCGGGATCCCTCCAATGGAAACCCCATAACCAATATTTACCTCCAAATGTATAGCTATACAGGTATGCTATAATCGCCTAATTTCATTGCTATTTCTTTCTATAATCACACCATTCAAGTTGCAGTGGAAAAAGGGGGGTGCCCCCCTCAATTATTCGGAATCTATTGAATTGTAAATGAATATCACACCCAACATCGCGACGATCTCCGATAATCGCCACTCGATCATATCGGAGGGGTAATCTGTAATTGTCTGAGGTACGCCTACGAATATGAAACCCATAATCAAGTCCGTAATGACCAGAAGCAAAAGAAAACCCCAGTAGACCCTCTTCTTTTCGATTCCATACTCACTACCTATGAATGAAAGTAATACGAATACAAAGAGAATTACTGGGACAGAGTCCCAAAGCATCCAGTTGAGCGTTCCGATCGTTGATGTCCCTAAGCTCCAACCATAAAATTCCATATTAAATCCTACAACTGAGATGAACTCTGCTGGCCAGGTTATTACCATCCCAAAAGAGACTCTCAGTGCTTCCGTTCCTGAAATCTCCTCCCCCCAGCTTGTATGCCACGTACCTAACATCATCGAGCACAGATATGCCCCGATCCCAACATACAGACTAATTGCCTGCCCCCTACTGTATCCTGCGGAATCATACTCTTCACTAGATCCCACAATTGACTCCAAGGGTAGTCAAGTTATATCTCCTATCCCGGCACCGACTCACGATGTTCGATAACTTTCAGATGGATGACCTTCTCCGACTCGCATGGCCAAGAGGCCCGGGCATGTCATGGTGGTCGATGAGGAGCGATGCTTCGGCTGTGCGGCGTGCATTGCGATCTGCCCCCTAAGCGCTCTGGAGCTAGAGGGAATACTTGCTATACCTACCGAGGAGCGATGCACCCATTGTGACCTATGCATACCGGTTTGCCCGGTTAATGCGTTGGAGATCAAGGAGGAACCACTACTTGCCTGAAAGAATAGTATTCATGGACTGCTCACTGTCTTCCATGATATGTGCCCACAAGCTCCTTGACTCACAAGAAGATCTAGAGATTCATCTAGTAACCGAGGCATTCGAGGTAGGAATGTACGGGGAGAGCCCGGGCCTCATAACGACATCCTCTTGGCCCATGCTCAGGCCACACTGGATATCTGACTCAGGCTTCGACCATCCAACCAATGCCAGACACACAGCGATTAAGTCAAGCTGGCTAAGGAAGGCCGTTGCCATATCACTCTCAGGGAGAGGGGCGAAATTCCATACTGGCACAAGAAGAACCAGTATCTCAACGAATGACTCATCGATTCAACTCTCATACCCAGGAAGCAGGAGTCAGGTGTTGATCGAATTCGATCACATAGTCCATAGTGAGAAGGAGTCCGGAACACCGTGGAATGGGGCCATAGTGACAAGACCCCCTGATTGGCCATGCAGTATGGGTTTGAGGCCCGACGGATCATTCGAGATCTGGTGGCAAGGAAACGATTCCCCGAACTCTCCTCTACAGGTGATGGAATGGATAGGAATTGACCCAGACTTGGAACTATCTCGCCAGTCATCCCTCTCCGAATCTAAGCTTGCGAACCTCGATTTGGCCTCCAAGATAACCTGAACCCTTAGATGCTGAAGCTCTAAGGGCGGCACATGGCAACGGATACTGCCACTACGGAGTATGTTTGTGCCAAAGTCCAGGGAACTAGACACGCCATCCTCATAGACCCCGCAGACCAGACCCCTGACACCGCAGCCAAGAGATGCCTCGCTGCAGTCGCTGCAGGAACCTCAATGATACTCGTAGGGGGGTCATCAGATACAGATATGCAGAATGTCCATGAGACAGTAGTCGCTATTCAAGAAGCTCTCGAACTGGTCACATGGGCCTCCACCCAAGATGCTGGATCGGAGGAGGAACCCCCGAAGATACCAGTAGTACTCTTCCCACAGGGAGCCGCTGCGCTATCTCCCGCAGCTGATGCCATTACCTTCATGATGCTCATGAACAGCACGAGCACCAGGTTCCTTATCGAGGAGCAGTTAATTGGGGCTCCCTTCATCAGGAAGGCAGGAATTCACCCTATTCCGATGGGCTATCTGATATGCTCTCCCGGTGGTAAGGCGGGAGAGGTAGGCCAAGCAGACCTCATCCAGCCCACAGAGACCGACAGGGTCGCCGCTTATGCTATGACAGCCCAGTCATATGGATTCAGAATGTTCTACCTAGAAGCGGGCAGCGGTGCAGAGACGCCCGTCAGCCCTGAGCTGATACGCATCGCGAGGCAATCATGCGATCTCACTCTAGTAGTCGGAGGAGGGATTAGAGACGGTGCCACAGCCAGAAGAGCCGCTGAAGCTGGTGCCGATTGGATAATCACTGGAAATCTCTCAGAGGACTTCGAGGACGTGTCCGAGCTTCAACGGGTCCTTACAGAGTTCATAGATGAGATGAATGGACATATCGTTTAATCCCCAAAAACTAACTTCCCATATCAGGGGGCAATATCATGTTGGAGGGCTCCGTGTCCACGAGCCCCCCTCCTAAGACAGAGAGAGGCCCAAACCCCTTCGAGATAGTTCTGGGCGCCTTCTTCCTAATACTCGTGCTTCCGACCATCTCCATCGCAGTGGGAGAGCTAAGTCAGGTGGCAGACTCATTGGAGTATGGTGGGTCGGCGGTGGATATCAGAAACTCCCTGATTTACTCTCTCACCTCAATAATGACCCTCCTCGTCCTCGGCCTCTATTACCTGGGGGCAATCAAGACAAAAATCAGAAAACAGGCTGCAGGAGGAACCCTCGTTGCACTGGCGCTACTCAATTTCCTATGCAGACTTGGAGACTTCCAAAGAGAGCTTCAGCAAAACAGAGAGTGGGGTTGGGATGGATCAATTCTTGAGTATCTAAGCTGGTCAAGCACACATGAGAGGATAGAGCTGGTACTTATTGGAGCGATAATAGGACTTCTAGTAATGAAGAAATAAGGGATAATCGTAATAAAAGAACAAGAACATCAGATATTATGCCCAAATACATGTTTTCGGGAAGCTATACCAAAGAAGGCGTCGCTGGCCTCTTGAAGGAAGGAGGAAAAGCACGTAGGGACGAGGCCGAGAGAATCGCCAAGTCACTAGGAGGGGCTCTCGAGGCCTACTATTGGTGCTATGGAGAGACTGACTTCATGTGCATCATGGATATTCCAGAGAGCGCCAAAGCCACGAAGCTCGCACTTACCGTCGGGGCATCGGGGTCCTTCAATGGAAAGCTCACCCCTCTAATCACTGTAGAAGAGATGGAGGAGATCTGCAACACAGACATCGGTCAATTTACACTACCCGGTCAGTGATGGCGAATGAGACTGCCCAAGCCAATACTTTCGGGTTTGGGTGCGCTGTGGATAACTGTAGAAGTTATTTTTGCGGTAGTCTGCGTTCTTTTTCTTCTAGACGAAGCAGGCGTCTTGCCTTAGGTCGTTGACGCGGGCATCGATGAGTGATGCAATTGAATTCGTAGGCCCCCGTCATCATCGACAACATACCCAAAGCTGTACTCGACCTTGGTCTCATGCCCCTCCTCATCTGTGAAGAAGTAGTTGCCCATCGCCAATGCGGTTTTGTCGTATATTACCACTCCCTCATTCTCAAACCTGACTCCGGTCCACCCCTTAATTGCAAACCCCTTATCCTCGGGAAATTCGCCATTCATAGCTACGAAATAGGACAATGCGCCTTCGAAATTAGGGCGGAACTGCTCTACTGAGGCGAGAGTGGGTTTGAATAGGACTTCGCCAATATCGTATGCGTACAACTCTTGAACATGCGATCTGGCAATCTCGTTGTAGTCACCCCCTTCACTGTGTGCTGTTGCTATGGCAACGATCCCATTCCCCCACTTCTCTTGTGCGCTTTCTACATCTCCGACAGTAATCACGGTTTCACCCAATTAGTATTTTGAGGTAGACAATACAAAGTCTTTCTTAGCCCGACTTTGACTTGACGATCAAGAACTCCCTCTGAGGGCAGCGACCAGCTTATCGATCCTCCCTTCCATCTCCAAGACCATCACTAGGAGCTCCTCTTCGCTCTTCAGTAGACGGGTGTTCTCATCACGGAGCTCTCCCAAACGCTCCTCACCACCAGCCTCTTCCAGAGACCTCCTCCGTGCACGCTCATTTTCGAGGCTCCTCTGTAGCTGTGACACTCTTGACTCCGATACTCTCAACGACTCCTGCAGCTCCACCTCACTTAGTCGACCACTCTGATCCGACTCTCTCTCTGCCAACTCCATCTCAAGCGAACCAATCCTCTGCCTCAACGACGCTATAACCCTCTCAGACGAATTCACCTCGTCCCAGGCCGAGATGACCTCCTCTACCAAACGTTCCTGAGATATCTCGGACAGACGTTCACTCAGGCCCCGAGACATCTCGTTCGTGTCGACTCTGTTCGGAGACATGCTACGGGGCAGAATCCTCGCTACCGTTCTTGAACGTTGAGGACCCTGATAGGCCGAGGGGCGGCAAATCAGGGGGTAACCCGAATTTCGGGCCACATCACAAACATCACTTCAAAACATACGAAGGGGCACCGGTGCTGTGAGATTCGGAATAGCGGCACCCCTTCTCCTGTCGATAATATTGCTCACAGGATCTATCGACACGTCCGCTGATCTCCAGCAGGAGGAGGCAACTATCACTGTCGACTCCACTAATTTCAGGTTCTCGCCCCCTTCAGTGACAATATCCGAGGGCGATACAGTTAGATTTCTGTGGAATGGAGAGCTCCTCCCCCACAATGCAGTTGAAGGAGGAGGTATTTTCGATTCCGGGGAGCCATCTAGAAACGTAGATTACTCATTCACCTTTGGATTGGGGACAAACGGCACTTACGAGTATGTCTGTGAGCCACATGAGGACATGGGCATGATCGGGACGATCATCGTGGAGGCCGTGAATGCCACAGGGAACCAAACCACTGAAGAGGAAACCGATGAAACCACCGAAGAAAAACCTCTTTCAGCCCCATTTTTGACCATTCTAACCTCCACAGCGATGGCGACAATCCTAACTAGAAACAGCCAATTTGGGAGAGGGTTGTCCGATGAGTGACCTTTCTTTTCTCACTCTGATCAAGACTGTTCACGTCATTGGTGCTGGCACGAATATGGATAGGCCCGCCCACAAGGCATTTGCTGATATGGAGGGGAGGGGTTACAGGATGGTTCCAGTCCATCCAAGGGACGCAGGCAGCACAATTCACGGACGACCCATCGTCCCTCATCCGTGGTCTTCAGAGGATCCCGACCTATTCGTACTATTCGTCTCTCCTGATCGAACTCTCGGCCTCCTGAGGGAGTGGCTGATATCCGGTAGGAGAATCCCCTTCATCTGGTTGCAACCAGGCGCGGAAAGGGGGGATGTGGTGGATTTCCTAGAAGATGCGGACATACCCTACTCAGCAGGCAAATGCTGGGTAGTGACCAGCCTCGAGAACAACCTCTCCTGTCAGGATCCGCTACCAAGAGTCCCATGGGCACTTCAGACTACATCGATAGACGGAGACGAATGCTCTGTTTGGAACCTGTTCCCTGCTGGGACTGACCACTCAATTAATGCCCCACTTGAATGGGTAGGGGACCTCTTTGATCTCGAGACTAGTAATGAGCCCGTTCCAAGGTACATCAGATCATTGGTCCAGCAGGGCGAGACATTGGAGCAAGCCGCATTGCGTCTCAGTTAAATCCGGACTCCTCCTCTGGGATCCATGGCCCTTTACGACAAGTTGGCTGAGGCACTAGAGAAGAGAGATCCAAGCATGTATACGGATGCGTTCCATGATGACTACGAGTTCATCAGGCATCAGACTGGTACTTCCATGGACAGAGAGCAGATGGTGGAGATGATGAAAATGATGATGGCCAACGAGAAGGTCGTCATCAGAAACGCTAGATGCGTCTATGAGAATGACCATGTACTTGTAGAGCACTCAGTCATGGATTTTCCAGACGGCACCACTGAGGCAGTCATGAGTGTCCACATTCTACAGGATGGCAAGATCATCAGGACCGAGAC
>Ga0208277_1000698_pt1 | contig 19800 bp, 16 predicted proteins | sample ETNtaG_5_FD_185782 | JGI IMG/M metagenome (GOLD analysis project Ga0208277, IMG submission 185782) | Marine microbial and viral communities from oxygen minimum zone, Eastern Pacific Ocean - ETNP201406SV205 (SPAdes) (version 2) | ecosystem: Environmental > Aquatic > Marine > Oceanic ...
TTCATCACCAAAGAAGACCTCATCGCCGCCGTCAAGGACATTCTGAAGCGCCGTGGCATGGCCTACAGAGTGGCTCCCTATGGAGCAGGCGGACAAGAATCTGCGAACGCCTATGTTCAGTGAATCAATGGATGATTTGATGCTGAGGCCCCCACTGGCCAATGCATGGTCGAGGTGACATTACTCGGTGTTGCTCAAGATGGAGGCAGGCCACAAGCTGGCTGCACCCGCCCTTGCTGCGTAGGGCTTCGTCCCGAAGACACATCGTATCCAGTTGCGCTTGGAATATCGGATGGCGATTCAAATCATTTGATTGAGGCAACACGTTTTCTTGGACAGCAATTGACGGTTTGGGGCCAAACCAACATCGAGAATGTGTTGTTGACCCACGCCCATTTTGGCCATGTCGACGGTCTTGGGTTGTTTGGAAAAGAAACGATGAATGCCCGCAACATCGGTCTTCACCTCTCAAGCGAAATGGAGCACCTCGTTGATCGAACCCCGCAATGGTCACTGATGGTCGACCAAGGCGTTTTCCAACCAACCACCTTCCACGATCGAGACAACCTTCAATTCAGCCCCAACCTCACCATCCAGCCCGTACACGTCCCCCATAGAGACGAACTTTCTGACATGCATGCTTTCGTGATCCGTGGCCCAAATCGCTCCCTGCTCTTCTTGCCAGATCACGACACATGGGCTGAAACCCTCGAACGGCATAATCAACCGAGCATTCGCTCATGGCTGGAAACGCTCGAGGTGGATATTGCATTGATTGACGGCACATTTTGGTCAAGCGATGAACTGTCCGGACGCAACCAAGACAAGGTGCCTCACCCACCAATATCTCAAACCATCGACATGCTCGGTTTCAAGCGACAAGGCGACCCAGAGATCATTTTCATTCACCTAAACCATACGAACCCAGTATATGATGAATGGAGTGAAGAACACACACAAGTTGTTGAGATGGGTTGGAAAATAGGCAAACAAGGAATGAGATTTTCATTATAGTTCGAATTTCAAACCATAGTTATACTGTAATCAAGCGTCATCAGTTCCCACAGGTAAGACACATCTTCTCCATCATCACTTGTCTCTCTAAAAGGGTCAATACAATCCCCTTTGTTTACATCCACTGAGATTTGAAGGAAATGGTCACCAAACCCTAGATAATCTTCATTTTCCAACATACCAATAATATCTGTTTTACTCATGTCTGAGACAGTTGTACCGATGATACTGGAATTATACCACAATATCTCCACTGCAGCTCCTGAATTCACTTCCTCAGTAGCGTGTAAATCAGAATACATCAAATGTCCAGAAACACTATCTTCGGCAGATCCGCACCCGGCGGGGGATTGTTCATCATCAGTATAGGTTAGCGTGGCCCTCACGCCAACAATATTCAGCATCGAAAACTCTCCATCATCTTCAGGACCAGAAATTTCCATTTCGAGCATCGTATCTTCGCCATCTAAGATATACTCACTACCACTGGTAATTTCATGGTACGTAATTTCCCCTGTGATTTCATAAGAACCAATTTCGTCAACACTGCTGGTTGAATCTGGTGCGAAGACTTGGTATGAACCTTCCATTCCGCCAACGAATGCCAATAATATAACGGCACCGATCGTAGTGAATTTTTTTGTGGGAATAGAATATCTGCCAAATGGATTATCGACAGATTCTTCCCGCTTCCAACATAACCAGAAGTGTGTAGCAAAGGCCGCCCCCATTCCAGGAACAGACGGGAAAATCCCATCCGCGCCGCTCCAGCTGATGCCCATTATTGGAAGGATGATTGTCCACCCAATGACTCCTGCGAATGCAGCAACCATCATTGAAATCGAATGGGTTGTATCTGGTTTATATCCAGCCCATCTAATTATGAGCAATGGAACAAACACTCCACCTAACCCATATACGGCAAGAACGACCAATGCGAATACAGAATCGCCTCCAGGAACATACAGTCCGGCCACAGAAATTGCAGTGGCAAAGGCAGCGACAAATAACGTGACTTTTTTCGTCGTCTTGTGATCATCTCGCCACTCTGGCTTGATATCATCGGTAATCGCGGCGGTGCAGGCAAGAACTTGACTATCTGCAGTAGACATGGTCGCAGCGAATATGGATGCAAGAATCATACCAACACCAATCGCAGGCATAGTGTCCATTGCCAACATAGGCAATCCTAATTCAGGGTCGAAATCATTTTCACTGAAGATGACCCTACTTGCAAGCCCGATAAATGTCATCAAAATTAGGAAAGGTGTTTGCCAAACAAAGAACCAGAGCATCGCTTCCTTACGATCTTTATCAGAGCCTAAAGTCATCACTCTAGAGACAACTTGTGGTTGTCCAGCCACAGCCAAACCTCCCAAAAAGAAAGCAAAAGCCCACAACGAAAGGCCAAAAATCAGGTTTGGAGGCATAATATTGGTCAGTGCAGGATCTTGTGACTCCAGTCCTGCATTTAGGCCACTAAACCCTCCTACATCGCCCAAAGCGATCCAACAAAGGATGAGAGAACCAACAATCATTACACATGACTGAACAGCATCCGTCCAAATTGAAGCCCTAATTCCGCCAGCATAGCAGTATGCAACAACCAGTACAAACCCGATTAAAATTCCAACAAGTTCTGGCCAACCCATCATCACCAACAAGGCCTTACCGCCAGAGGTAAGTTGGGCAGCAGCGTATATGCTTAGAAATAGCACAGAGAGTACGGCTGCTAATTTTGCTTCAGGCGCTCCTGCTTTTTCAGCAACAAGTGATGAAAGAGAACGAACGCCTCGATCTCGACCTTCTTTCTGAATGAATTTGTATAGCCATGCCCAGGCAAGTATTTGCCCCATCATTGACATAATCGCCATCCAGATGATGTTGTAGCCCATCATGTAGGTAAATCCAATTGCTCCAATGAACATGTATCCGGAATTCCAAGTGCTAACTGCCGAAAGTGCCGCTAGTGCCGGATGCATTCCTCTGCCGGCAACCAAATAATCATCTGTAGTGTCTTTTTTGACACGAATTGACGCTAGACCAACTCCAGCAAAAATGAACATGAAAAAGAGAAAAGAAATGATAATCAATACATTACCTGACATAATTTCCACACCCTCTATTCCCAACGAAGCAAAGCCCTCTCTTCAACTTCACTCGCCGTAGATTGGAACACAAGGCTGTTGAGACGGCCCCCTTCGATACCGTCAAGTGCGCCCACAGTCGTTGCCACCACGCACTCATCATCCGTGCCCATGTCGGCGCACAGCACGACATGAACATCGTCAAGCGAGCGCGCAAGTAAAACAGCACACGCTTCGTGGCGCATGGCTTCAAGCGCCGTTTCACGCGGCAGATCATCAAGCATTTCACCAAGTTTGTTCCACATCAATCGAAGAGAAACGAGAGCGTCTGATGGCTTCATTGGTACCTGATGGCCAACGCCTTCTCCCGTCGGATCTAAGTCCAACAGCGCAAGGGTGTGGAGGTTTTGGTGCATGTTCACAGCGATGACTTCCAATGGGGAAGTAGCAACCCACCCGCCGTAGGGGTAGGTGAGGGTTGTCTGACGCCCGAATTTGTAATTCGATAGTCCAACGGCCCCAGTGACCAAGGTGGTGATGGAAACGCCATGGAAGACTCGACATTCAATACCGGCTTCAGCGGCTTGAAGTTGCAAGTCGACGTGTGTGGTTGCCTGCAAAGGATCGCCGACGACAAGCAGAGCCACCAAGGAAGTACGTGCCAGTTCAAACAAGACATCGGGCTGTTCGACTTCAGGCCGCATCACCTTCTCAATCGAGCCAACTGCTGCTTCGAGCGCGTCGAGTTCAGACCGGGGCCACAACGCAGTGTATGCCTCATACCGGCGTACATCAGCAGCCTTTGCTGCCTCAACAGCCTCGAGACTCATGGCTGAAAGCCGCCCAGGCCCCATCCCGATCAGCAACAATCCGGTTGTAGGAAGGCCGGTTATGATGTTGTGCTCAGCCGTCATGCTCAAACCTCACCTTCGCTTGGATGGAGCGAGCATCATGCGTCATTTGAGTGTGCCGAGCGCGCAAACCCAACACTGGTTGCAGCGTTGCCGCTTGGAAAAATGGCTCGCCGAGCACATTGGGGTCAGTTCCCTCGCCGACGGAAACAAAGCGATTCCTCTCAACGACACAGCGCCCTCTGATGGTGATGAATCATGGCACGGCAATGCGATTGTTGAACTTGAACCGCGTGGAAAAGCCCCAACACATTGGAGTGAACATTTGGATCCTGAAACATATAACGCCCACAAGGAGGAGTTACCAAATGCATACGAAACACAAGGGGATGTCCTCATTGTGAAAATCGAAGATTCGGTTTGGCACCTTGCAGAAACCATAGCCGACGCCATGCTCACCCAGCTGCCAAACATTCGGCTTGTGTGCGCGGACCTTGGAGTTCAAGGCGATTTCCGCGTTCGAGACCTTCATCCCCTCGCCACGCGAGATGGCACAACTGGAACACGAACAAGGATCAAAGAGAATGGATACCTTCTCTGGGTCGATGCTTCAAAGGTCTATTTCTCGGCACGACTCTCAAATGAACGAATCGGCACACTTGAGAGCGCAATGGAATTGAGAGAACACCTTGGTCGCGAACTCATCGTTGCCGATCCCTATGCCGGTGTAGGCCCAAGCATGGGGGTGCTGCTGTCCCAACCAGAACTCGTCAAAGGGTATCGTGCAGGCGATCTCAATCCCGATGCGGTGGAACTGTTGAATGACAACCTCGCATATTTGGAAAAGCGCAGAAAAAACATTGACGGCACGCCTTGCCAACCCCTTTCTCCAGCCGAAACAGTTTGTCAAGACGCAACACTGTGGTCATCGAATCCAGACCTGCGCGAAACCTTCGATCTTCTCCTCGTCAATTTACCACACGACAGCATTTCCCATCTCCCTGCAGTTCTACCGTTATTGCGACGTGACGGAATGACCTTGCTACGGGGCTGGGCCATCATTGAACGAGAGAATCAAGAGGACAACAAAAACAACATCATCAAGGCAATTGTTTCGGACGACAGAACGATTGAATCGTTTACTTTTAATGAGGTCAAAGGGTTTTCAGCAAAGAAGAGTTTCATGTGTTTCGAAGCATGGATAGCGCAGGAAAGATAAGCGTTGAGTTCATCAATCATCACCACTTCGCTGGACTCATGCAGAACACAGTGACATGCGTTTGCGGCGTAAAAATCGACGTTGCTGGCGCAACTCCCCGCAAAGACGGAATCAAGGTCTGGTGCAGGGTGTGCGGCACAGTCAGCGTCCATCATCGAAAGTGAGACAGAGATCTAGCGGCCAATCGGTGAACGCCAGGGTCCTTCTTCATCCAATGCCAAGTCTTCTTCAGGCATACCAGATTTGAGAGGTGTGAAAGGACTTTTTTCCGGCTGGGCCGGCGTTGATGCGGCGCGCTTTGAAAGATAAGCATCGGCCTTTTGCCGGATGAACACCTCTCCGAAGGCAACGATAAACAAACAAGCCGAGAGAAGAACATGCCCCTCGAGCCGATACGATTCGAATGGTTGGATGTACAAAACCTGTTCAGCAATGATGCCTTCATCGACCACGGTTTCAACGGTGTAGGTGCCAGGCTCCAATGCCCCACTCCAGTCGGGGGGGCCATCAGAAAGCATACCGCTCCATTGAGCAACAACAACATTTGAGGAATCGCGAATGGTCCATGACACATGACCGTCATCGACTGAAATACCTGTGAATTCGACATCAAACTCTGCCGGCATCGCCTTTGATTGCCCAAAGACGGAGTCCAATTCCACAGTTCGTGTTTCGATGGCGTGCCCCTTGTCGTTGATTTCGTAAGGTGCTACGCCACCAGCCACACTCATCCAAAGACTGTTCAGAACCAACAAGGCGACTGGCCATAAGACCAGATTGACCACTTGTTTTCGTTCCATGTTATTTTTCAATCTGTAAACTTACTTTTGATAGTATGTATTTCTACGACAGTATTGCACCATGCAATCCAAGCATCTCTAAAATGCGATACATCCAGTCCAATTTCTTCAATTTCTGTTCAGGGACCGTCGTCGCGGACCACCGCCCAACAGCGTTGAGCGAGAAGCCCACCAAGGCAATATTTTCTTTCTTTACGCCCATGGCGAGAGCGAAGCAAACCGCTCGATCTCCATCGGTGAATCCACCAAAATTGTGAGCACCAGGGTGGACGAGTGTCGTTTGGTGACTGAGGATCAATTGAGGCGGGGATTCGAATTTAGCCCACGTTGTGAGCGCCTTTTTGGCCCGCCCCGCGTTATCGCCATGCCCGTGGGCCACGATAGGTACACCTTCTTTTGCAGCCGATTCAAGATACTGCCCTCCATCGAAGTCGGACACGACACACACAAGCTGCTGAAAGGAGTCCAAGGCCCCAACCGACCCATCTGCAGCAATGATGACGCCATCCTCTTCGGTCAAAGCGAGCGCCTCTTCAGGCGTAGCTGCCGCTCCCAAGATGGTAACCAAACCAGCTTCGCGTAGCCGCCGCCCAACGCCTTCGAAGCAATCCATGCGCCCCTCCTCACTCCAGAAGGGAACAGAGGAAGCGAGGTCGTCCACAAGTTCGATCATATCGGATGCAGAACGAGAATCGTCCTCCATCATCCAGCCAAAGGCTCTTCGCACCTCACCTTGAACATCGATGAGGCGTTGTTCGATGGCCTCGTGCATGGTCTGCGGTCCTGTAGGGGCCACATCAAGTGTCCGTTGAAGTTCTTATGCGGTCGGCGCGCTTGGGTGTAGCATGCCCGTCCCAAGGTCCCTGCCGGAACTTGATGACGAGGTCACATTCGCTCGCTATCCATTCTTACCGCAGGCAAGCGATTGGATTCGTTCAATGGCGGTCGACCACGGAATTGATTTGGACGAACTGCTGGATGGTTCGTGGATGGAAAAAGCCCGATCACGTGCCCGAATTCGACTGATCGACTCCATTCAATCCAAAGAAGGCGTCGAGGTTGTGGGTGGAGATTTGTTCACAGAGGAGGGCCGGATCATTGAGGCATTCTCGTTTTACTATGCCCGCCTCGTCGTTTGTGCTTCAGAAGATGAGCGCCTCATCGCTCGTTGGGCCCAAGCCGAGGCAGCACGCGCTGAACAAATTCTGATCAAAGATAGCAAAAACATCGAACTGATCGCTCGCACCTACATCAGTCAACTGGAACGAAAAGAGGGGAAGGGTGGCAGACAAGCTGCGATGAGCATAGGGTCTGGTAAAGGCGACATGCGCGCATTACGACAATCTCAATCCGGCCCGGTTTGGAACATCGGCTTGAGTGATTTTATCGAAATTTGTCCAAAAATCACGGGGGCCCGTTGGCGGTTGCCAAACTGTGACGTGAACCAAGGTTGGGTCACATTGTTCGACGAGCCCACCTATGGTTCGTCCGCCAAGTTAGCCAGATTGTTGCGTGAGCGCATCAAGAACGGCGTCGAACAAGATGCCCTTGAGAAAATGGCAGAGGTGACAACCGACCTTGCCATCCGCCTCGCAGAACCGGTTGGCATGGTCCGCAACCTCATGTCCAATCAAGCGAGCGAAGCGATTGCACTGGTCGGTGCAGCAGAAGAAGACTGGCCACCTTGTATGCGAAAAGCCGCCGCCGATTTGGCAACGGGCGTGAATCTGAATCACTTTGGCCGCGTCTTCTTGGCCTCAATGTCGGCCGTCCTCGCCCTGCCAAAGGAAACCTGCGTCAACTTTTTCCGGGGTGCGCCCGACTTTAATGAAAGCACAACATCATACCAAGTCGACCACGTCTATCAACACGGATACACACCCTCTGGGTGTGGGAAACTGAAAGTCAATCACAACTGCCCTGTGCTTCCGGGCGATGATCGTTTGTGCGACCAACCCTGGCTTGACCACCCTCTAAAGTACATACGGGCGACTCAGCGATGGAAGGCGCGAACGCAGGCCACACCCCAACCCGAAGCAAAACCACAGCAGAAGGATTCTGAAGAGTCGCCTTCGGATTAAACCCAAATTGTAGGGATTTGTTTGGGCTTTCGCGCGAAGACTTTGAATTGGGTGAGTGGTTAGGGCTAAACGACCACCGGTGATTATTGATGGCAAGAACACTCGTTTTGACAGTTGACCGAGACAACGACCTCGGCATCAAAACTGCAATTCGAGGTCCAGTCATCGGCCGCAGGCAGGTGTTGACTGCTGCCCTAAAACTCGGAATCGCAGATCCTGAAGAAAGCGATACAAACGCTATGCTTGGGGCGCTTTCGGCTCACGACAAGATCCTTGAAAAGAAGCCGGAAGAAGACGAGGTGGAAATCGCCATCCTTACCGGCGACGAGAAAGTAGGCATACGTTCAGACCGCGCCATCGCAGCACAACTGGAAGAAGTCGTCGCGCAATTCCAACCCGATAAAGCAATTCTTGTCACCGATGGAGCAGAAGACGAATCCGTGCTTCCAATCATCCAATCTCAAGTCCGTATCGATCACGTCGAGAAAATCATCGTCAAGCAGTCAAAGGGCATTGAGGGCACATACTACTACATCGTCAAGGCCCTCGAGGATCCAAAATGGCGTGCTAAAATCATGATTCCTTTCGGACTCGTGCTTGCAGTCTTCGGACTCGGCATCATGCTGCCGAACGAAATCGGCGGGCTTTTGATCGGTGGCCTTCCAATGGTCACCGGACTTTACATTCTCAGCAAGGGCGCTGGCATTGAAACAACGGTCAACAAAGTCATTCAGGAAATGCGCGAGAACGCAGATGCTGCGATGTTTTCTTCATTGCTTTGGACGGCGACACTGTTCAGTGCGATATTTGCAGTTGCAGAGGGGTGGCGCGAATACACGGTGCTCGAAGAGGTGTCCTCTCAATCCATCGTATGGCTTTCTGCAGTCCACAAGGCATTGGCTTGGATCGTCATTGCCTTCCTCACCTCAACTGCTGGTTTCATGCTCCTCAGATTGAAGCGCGGTTCTTTTTCTGGCCGGCTCATCGTTCTGAGTATTTTCGGCATGGTGGTGTATTCTTTCGTCGATACGGCCCTCGAAATTGCAACCGAGGTCCTGAGCGGAACAGCCTATGAGTTCAGTGTAGGAAAGGTGCTTGAAGACCTCACAAACCCGTTGATTTGGGTTGTTGTTTTGTGGATGACAATGACAATTGTTCGATCATTGCAAGCCAAACAAGCCCAAGCCGAACGCTATTGGGGCATCTAATCACAGGATGAACTTCGGCATATGCCTCGCCATTGTTTGATGGCCAACAACGCCGACCAACGCGCCATCATTGTTGACAACTGCAATCTGGTTCAGGTCGTGAGCAAGCATAAGGGCGCCCGCTTTGAGCAACGGCGTGGTTTGACTGACGGTTATTGGAGGGAGGTTAACCAGTTGTTGTGCGGGAATGCCGTGCATCCACGCAATGTCTCTGTTGACTTTCTTACGAGCGATGATTTTCAACACGTCGACGGCATGAATTCGTCCTTGGGGCGCCCCATCATGGTTGATGACGAAGACGTGATCCCAGTTGTTCATGGTGAGGTCATCGATGACGTCAGCCATTGAAGCATCAAACCAAACCCAATGCGCCTCAAGCATGGTCTCGCCGCAAGTGATTGAGCGAGCGGTTTCAGCACGTTGTCGTGGCGACATCCTTGCCATGACTTCTTTTGTCAGCTTTCGGGGTCGGGTTTGAGGCATTGAGGTCCCTCTCTTGTTTGCGCGGCGCACGCGCTTCTCTTTCAAGGCTTTCGGCGACATGATAATTTCCACATCCATGTTGTATGATTCCGGATACCGGCAAACCCTTCGACACATTATAACTGAACAGTGAAAAGAGCCAGGCCGTTCCAATGATTCATGGCATCGGTCCCCGACAATGTCCTCCAATCCCTTGCAGCCATGACGGGGTATGAGCGAATGCTCGAGATCGACCGGATTGCAGCGTCCTACGGCGTCACTCCCGCTTGGATTGAACAGCAAATAAGCCCCTCATCTGAGGCAAATCAGACTCAAATCGACCCACATCAATTTGCTCCTTCGACGAAGGAAACACCAACCCTGCCATCATCCCCTTCACTGATCGACAAACAGAATCTCAGGTTTGAATACGACCCGTCCGCAGAAGCCGCTCAGCGCAGAGAACGGGTGGAGCAAGCCATTCTTTGCCCTTCATGCGGAGCCGCTCTCGGGATTCCATCAGTTCGCCCAATCAAAGTGACATGCCCCCAATGTCTGCAGGAAACCATCTTTCAATCATAGGCGTTGATTTGATACCTTTCATCAGTGAGGCGGGCGCATGCGAGACTCTTCTCCTCGGCTCTGGCCCTACGCTCCGGCAAATTCTCCAGTGGCCCTTCCAGAATCGCCTCTGTTCTTTTCCAATAGGAATCTCAGTGTCCTGTCTCAGCCAAGCCACGATGCGACAGAACTGCTTACGGGGGCTTCACTCCAGGCGTATTGCGCCTCGTTTACTTCCCCAGATGGCACCGTCGACGAGTTGTTAGCAGAACATTCCGCCGCTCCAATGAGCCAACGTCGCCCATTCTTGCTTCTTGGTGAACTTGCCAACCCCTACCGGCTCCAAGACATACGAATTGGCGCTATGCCCATCTTCACCGTCCGAATTACCGGGCTCTGCAGGACGTATGCAGACAGCCTTGATCCTCGAGACACCTACCCGGGCGTGCATCATATCACACTCGCCCGAATGCCTGGTTGGTGGGAAAAAACCCACATGGCAATGGCAACCGTTGAACAAATGAAAGCCATGGTATCCTGGCTTGATAACGGTCGTTCAGGAACATGGAGGGCGGTAAAGCCTGCAGAGGGGTCACTTCACTTTGAGCACGAGACAATTGATGCGCCAGAGGCAGAGGACATCATTTGGGATGGAGAACATGAGGTTGTAGAACGCGCACCCCCACCCACAAACTCACCTGAAATCGATCTCAGCGCCACAATGGTTCCAGTTCATACGCGCTATGGTTGCTACGATAATCGCGGCCGGTTGGCGAGAGCCACCCATTTGCCCCAGCGCCAATTCCACGAAGGGATGTTCCGTCGCGGCTCATCCAAGAAATGGAATGATGTGCTCGACACCGTCTGAATTCTGGGCCCCCATGGACTCCCCATCGACCATTGATATACGCTGAAGTTGATGTATAACATGAGCAAAATGAAGGGCAACGGGACACAAAAAGAAGCACGGTTAGCACGACTGAAAAATGAAATTGTAGAATATGTATCTACGCAGGACAGCTGCTCTGCTGCAGACATCGTCCATCACCTCTCGAACGAACGTCGTATGAGGAACCACGGCCTCACCGCCCGCAAGGTTGGTTTTTTCATACCGCGTTACCTATCGGACTTCATCTCCTTTACCCTGGATCATTCGACCGGAAAGCGATTGTACCATCTCGCGTCATGATTGGAGCGCTATCTTCATGCCAGCGATGGTCATGCCCCAACCATGGAATGGCCTGAATGGGTGACTGCTCGCGCCCTGTTCCCTTCTCTCTCAAGCGATGGTAGTTCGGGGAAAACCCCAGTTTTCCCAATCAAGCAACCAGCATGGAACCTTCTTGATCCGAATGCCGAAAACGGCCTGAAAGCACAACTCATGTCCGCCATAGCATCGTTTAGTGGGCCAACCCAAGATCCAACCGAAAGCGGCGCAACCATTGACGAAACAGATGGGCCGGTCGTTGTGCACTCGACAGCCACCGTCGAACCAGCTGCCCATTTCATTGGACCGTGCCTGATCGAATCAAACGCCTCCATTCGCCATGGAGCCTACGTCCGCCCATATTCCTGGATTTGTGCGGGCTCGGTCGTTGGCCATTCAACCGAAGTCAAACATTCTGTTCTCCTGCCAGGCTCGAAGGCCCCCCATTTCAACTATGTTGGGGACTCCATTTTAGGCAAAGGCGTCAATCTTGGCGCAGGAACCAAATTGAGCAATCTCCGAAACGATGGCGGAGAAGTTAACCTCCGATTCGAAGGCAAAAAAGTTGGTAGCGGCCTGCGAAAATTTGGAGCAATCCTCGGCGAAAACTCACAATTAGGATGCAATAGCGTCACAAACCCGGGCACAGTTCTCGGCCCTAACAGTACTGTTTGGCCGAATACGACTGTGACTGGTATGCACCCTGCGGAATCCACCCATAGGTGAGTCAAATGAGCCGCCGTTTGTTTGGAACCGATGGCATACGCGGAAAGGTCGTTGAGGCACAACACGATGAGCAGTCAGCAGTCAACAACCTGCACGAGCAACGAGTCATCTGCCCGACACTACTGCGTCTTGTCGGTGAGTCTCTTGGCAGGACCATCGATCAGTTACCTGGTACGGGCAACCATGTTGCCATTGGCTGGGATGATCGCCCCAAGAACACAGAATTGGTCGCAGCACTCACGCTCGGCCTTCGCCTCACGGGATGCACAGTCGTTCACGTTGGTATGTGCGCCACCCCCGCCCTCCACCGCGCCACCCTTCTGTGCAAGGCTCGAATTGGCTGCATGATTACGGCAAGCCACAACCCAGTCTCCGATTCTGGGCTGAAAGTCTTCGATGCAGATGGTTACAAAACCAAGCCAGAGTATGAGGATTTTGTTTCATCTGTTGCCGATGGTCTGGCAGCCGAAGAGCGAGAAATCGATGCAATAGATGTGGCAGAACTCTCCCAGCCAAACCAAATTTCCGACACCGTCTTGGATGCAGCACAACACCATCCAAAATGGCTGGATGAGCGTTATTTGCACTTCCAACACTTGATTGGGCCCAATGGAATTCACCTTGCAAATGTCGCGAAACCATTCGTCATCGATGCCTCAAAAGGGGCAGCCCACACTTGGCTCGCGCAATGGTTGACAGAACGGGGCGTGGAGAGCATCGAAGTGAGTCACGAGGCATCCGCCCTCAACCTCGATTGTGGCGCAGGCGATTTCTCGCCGACACAAAAGTGGACCTTTGCCGAGGCGAAAACCTCCCCTCATTTGTTACTACGAAACCTCTCACCATCCTTGCCGGGCACCCTGGTCGGCGCGGCACTCGACGGCGACGGCGACCGATGCCTCGTCATCGAGGCCACCTCTGAAGGCTTCATGGTGGTTGATGGCGATTCAATCGGCGACGCCATCCTTTGCTCTTCAACACAACACAACACTCACCCCTGGCACCTTGCTGCAAGTATTGAGTCGGACCTTTCCCTTCTGGCAACCGCTAACCGCCTTCCGGCCACGATTCAAACCTCTGAAACAGCGGTCGGCGATCGTTGGCTTTCCAACGTCCTCGGCGAAACTCTCACCAATTCCATTTCCCCTCCACGCTCGCTTGGTGTCGAAGATTCAGGCCATATTGTGATGCCCACGCCCCACCCCCACAAAAGTGGTGAATGGGCCTTGGTAGGAGATGGTGCTGCTACGTTGGTTGCGTACTTACTCGCCCGGTCAAATGGCGATGATACGAACCAAATGACACGCGGCTGGAAGCAACGCCGCTCGGTCAGCGGCGTCGACCGCTCACTATGGAACGGATCAAACGTGCTTGCTGACGAAATCGAAGCAATGGCCCATTCGTTTTTCGAACAACAAGGAACCGTTCAACACTGGGACCGCCATGGCCTCGAAGGCGAACCAAACTTGATGCTGATCTCGTTCGAACTCAATGGACATCCAGGCTCTCTAGGTGTGCGAAACAGTGGGACACAGGCAAAAATCAGCGTCTCATTACGTCTTTCGCCAAACATTGCTGCCACCGAGGCTCCACACCTTGTCGAATCGATCACGCAACATCTTGATGCTAAGATGAAAGTGTGAGGGTGCACACTTCGCCCTCATTCGTTGGCCATTTCGCCTTCGAATGTTTGTGTAAGCCAGGTCACGATACCAAGCAAGATCGCCGAGGCAACGAGGATTGCAAATAAACCGGTCACTGATGCCCCATTGATGAGGACAACACCGGCAACAATCCAGCCCAGTACGAGGTCCAGAGCCCCAACGATCCTCCAGCCCTTTCGGAGCGTAAGGATGCCGCTGACCCAAGATACCGTGGATGCAATCAGGATGAACACCACTGCATAGACCAAATTCGGGAATCCGAAGCAGGCAATGAGCAGGAGTATGTGCAGAGCCCACAACCCTGATGGAAGCCAAAGACCAAGGCGGTGCACGACGGTCCAAGCGACAAAACCAACCGTAGCCATAGCCATGACTGATGCGACGAGGAACATCGGAACTGGCTCAACGCCTAACAGATCTGGCGCCCATGCCATGGTGCCCTGGATAACGACGGGCAAAGCGATCCATGAAGCAAGTGCTGGAGCTGGTTGTTGCCACCAAATGCTTCTCCGAGCAGTGCATGCAAGCGCCAACAGCCCAGCAGGCCCAAACGAGAGCACACAGATGGCGAGCACCCACGCACTGCGTCCAGCCGCTCCACGATGATCGCTCATATTGCGCCCTATGCGCTTTCCTTCGACCCAATCAAAGCCAAGAACAGCACCAACGAGCACGGCTTCAATCGCCAACAATGGCCCACTTGAACTCAATACATCGCCTGCAAAGGGGTCGTAGTTGAATGGAATCGGGACTTCGCCGCCAATGAGCAAGCATACCACGCGGTCCATCATCGCGAGGAACACGACTCCCTCAAGCGCATTGGGCAACCTTAGTCCCAAATCACTGCGCCCAATGAGGCCCAATCCCGCCATCATGGCTAACCCGCCGGTGAGGACGAGCAGGTGCATCGTGTCCTCGAGGACCACGACGGAATTCGAAGCTCGACCAGCCACGTGAATCAAGACCAACCCCGCCATACCTATGGCGATTGGAGATTCGATGCCCATGATGTCAGGAAGCCGCAACCCAACTTCGTTGGCGCGCATTCGTGCAGCCCCAACAAACAACATCGAGACCATAACGCCAAACAAAAGCGCCATGAAGGTATTACCCGAGACAAACGAAATGACGCTCATGGCAAGTATTGTTGTCACGAGGAACATGACTGTGATGATCGGTTGATGATGAATATCGCCAATCTCGAGGTCAAATTCTCCCGAAGTGTCCCAGTTTTTCGATCGCTTTCGTTGCTTTTCTGCGAGCGCTAATAATTCGGTGTCAATCAATCGTAACGACCCATGAGCAGTGCCAGCATCATCGACATCCGCGGGTTGGGATTGAATCACCAACCCATCGGCTGGAAGCGGTTCGCCAGCATTAGCCCGTTCAATGAGATCCATGGTGCTGTGTTCGCTGGCCGCGGTCGAAGCAGCGAGAAACGCTTTCATTCGATCCTGTTTTTCCTTGATTCGTGCTAGGCGGTCATCGCGGCGCGCAAGGGCGCGCATGCCTGCGCGGAATTCACCTTGAACGGCAAGATACGATCCCGAGCCGACAAAGGCCAACAAGGCAGCAAGCACGACAATGGACATGCCTAACGAATACCCGGCTAGCCCCATGGTTACAATGAGGCCGAGGGCGGCGAATGCAGGCGGGAGGAGTTTTTCCAACGTCACAGCCCGTTGAAGGTAAAGAACGAGGGCAACCAAGCCGACCCCAGTTAAGACCAGCAAGTTGAGTTCTGGAGAGAGCATTTGTTCTGCCCCAGTGAGTTCAACGTTTGTGATCGGTTCCAAACTGATCACGATGTAAAACGCACCCATGAATCCAAGCATCAACGTCAGAAGCCGACCGGGGAGCGCTTCGGTGAGTTCGAGGTCCGCCATCGAGATACCTTCCTTTTTGCGACGATCGGTGGCCAGCAGCATAAGGCCACTCGCAGCAACCAAAATCATGGCCCAGAAGGCGGACTGACCATACCTCCACACGAGGATCAGTGCAAACACGCCCCATACGGTCATCAAGCTCCGAGGTTTTCCAAGATGACGCCCTCGCCAAACCATCAATGCGTGGCCGATCAAGAGCATTCCCATGACTGTGAGCAGGCCCGGCATTGGCAAAGCGCCAGGCCTTGTGATGCCCCAAATCACTACGACTGAAAAGATGAAACTTAGGTTCCACAATTTGGCGAATCCAGAATCCCTGAATCTGGCACCAACCTCTGAAGCTCCAGCCAATCGAGCCGCCAAGTTCAACCCAGTTTCTCCGTGATGCACATTGATGGTGATCTGCTGCACAACCAATACCCCCAGCCAAACCGCAAGATCAATTTCATCAATTGAAATTGGAATAAGGTCCATTGATACAATACGCGACTCAGCATCGGTGGCAAAGAACATCAGCCAAACCCAAGGCGCAAGAACGGCCGTACCGGCAATTGAGGGCGAGTTTCGTTGAATGGCCAACCACGAGAGTCCAACCCAAACAAAGCCTTGGCTTGCAAGAAGGAGTCGACTGTTTCCACCAGAATCTCCAGCAGGAATCAAGAGGGTAAGGAGCACCACAATAACGCCTCCACCCATCCACAGCACGTGGTCTGAGACAGAGGTTTGATTGCGCAATAAAGCAGCCGATGTCAAGGCAGCTGTGATCGCAGCATAGAGGCTATATGGACTCAAGTTTCCAGGCAATTGCACGTCATAAGCGCCTGAAGAGAGCAAGGATAGACCGATCAACATGACTGGTGCAGGATAGAGAATAAACGGGGCCAAGTCCTTGATATGAACGCCACGAACCACCAGATACGAAGCGCTGAAAGCCGAGACGAGCAGAAGCAATTGAGCCAAGGCATAACCGGTTTCAAGCCGATTCGCAGCAATCGCCAAGAGCGCCCCAATCATTCCCAGCCCAACCGAGACGGACCAAAGCGCAGGCTTACCTAATCCGAGGGCCTTAAGCGCATCCGAAAACCAATTTTCTGCCCGAACGAATGACGCCGCAACAACGGCATTTGTTGCCGTAACGCCTGCCATGAGAAGGAAGAGCAGCAACTCGTCCTCAAATGGAACCAATTCCACGCCAAACAGCACCCAATCGTTCGATAATGCGTGAACGCCAACCCAAAGATAGGAAGAAGCAATGCCCAGACTCGCTAAATTGCCCGAACGTCGCATGAACGCAAGCCCGTGCATCAATAAGGTACCAAGGCCCACCATTGCAGCAACACCTAATTCTCCATACAAAGCTCCAGCAGCACTTCCAACAATGAGTAAGATCAATGTGGCCTGTGCAGCGATTGCATCCTCATCATGGCGCTGTGCGACAAAGACGTTGCCAGCCACAACCGCCAGCAGCCCGAGGCCTAATGTCTCGTTTGCCCCGAGTGGCGATGTGTCAAACCATCCCCAATGCCATGCATCAAGAACGAGGCCGTAAAACAACTTCATCGAGATAATGACCCATGTGACGCCGAGCAAGCGCATGGATGGTTTTGGAATCCACCGCTCCCCAAGAATCAGGCCGAAAGCCCCCATGGAGAATAAGCCAATACCGCTCAACTCTGGAGGTAAAACCGTTCCGACAACCGCGCCAATCGCCGACCAAACCGTCACCATGGCAATGAGTAAACCGAGGCCTAACCGACGCTCTCCATGAACGGCAAGGTCTTCAACGCTGTCCATTTCTGGTGTTTTGAGGACCGTACCGTCTCGTTGAACAGCCCCTGCTTCGAACCGGTGTTCATCACCTGAAGAGAAGATTGAAACCACCTCTCCGACCGCTTCATCAACCTCTTCATGAGGTTCTGATTCCACCGGTTCAGGCTCTTCAGCAGGCTCATTGGAGTTCACCATGAAGGATCCGAGGTCCATGCCCCTTGGCCGACGAAAGTCGCGCTTGCGAAGCACATCATCCCGAAGCGGCGCCGAGCCGGGATTCTCATCTTGCCCTTCGGCCATGACTTACCCTTTTCTCCGCACCCTTGAATGCTTTCTCGACAATTCCGCCACGTGCCTGCGATTTGCCCACATTCTCACTCGTTTGGAAGAGAAACGCCCACCGTCGTAGCATTCCCCGTCAATTCATTGAGCATAATTGCCAATCGTTCCACCAAAAGGGACAAAGAGGGCCCGCGGAACGGAATGGCATGGCCGAAGCCCACGGGACTCCTACAGGGGACCTATCTTCGCACGGGATTGCCCCTGCCGGCGATGTCTATTGGAATCAAGACGCAACGACATTGATTGAACTCGCCGTCGCCCGAGGCGAAGGCGTTTACAGCGCTCACAAAGCGCTTGTGACCGAAACAGGAGAACGCACTGGCCGTTCTCCAAATGACAAATTTATCGTCGATGAACCATCGACGTCAGACGATATCAATTGGGGCGACGTCAACATCTCAACTGACGCCGAGACGTTTTTCCGCATGCGCGCCAAAGTGGTTGATTTCCTTTCCTCAAGGGACGCATTGTTTGTCCAAGACCTCTACTGTGGTGCAGATTTCAGCGAAGCGCTCCCGATCCGTGTGATCAACCATAATGCATGGCACAACGCCTTTGCACGAAACATGTTCATCCGCCCAAGTGAGGAACAACTCCAGCATCACGCCCCTGAATTCACAGTGCTGCACGCACCGCATTTCGAAGCAAGTCCAGAAGATGGATTGAATTCTCATTGTTTCGTCATCGTCAACTATGCTGAGAAAGAAGTGATTATCGGCGGAACACGATACGCTGGTGAAATTAAGAAATCGATCTTCTCAGTGATGAACCTCATTCTTCCGAAGAAAGGAATTCTTCCAATGCATTGCTCTGCCAACACCACGGGTGAAAACACAGCAATTTTCTTTGGCCTTTCGGGAACTGGAAAGACGACCCTTTCCGCTGACCCAAAGCGGGCATTGATTGGTGATGACGAGCACGGTTGGGGCTCAAACGGAGTCTTTAATTTCGAAGGCGGTTGCTATGCAAAACTGATCGATTTGTCAGAAGAAGACGAGCCAGCAATCTTTGGCACGACTCGAAAATTCGGCACCGTCCTTGAGAACATCGTCATGGATGAGGCAGGCGTTCCAGATTTCACAAACACCAGTAAAACCCAGAACACAAGAGGATCCTACCCCATCGAATTCATCGAAAACCGCACGGCCGATTCCAAGGGAGGCCATCCCCAGAATGTGATTTTCCTCACGTGCGATGCGTTTGGAGTGTTGCCGCCAATTTCCCGCCTCACGCCAGAACAAGCCGCCTACCACTTCATCTCAGGTTACACGGCCAAGGTTGCCGGCACAGAAATCGGTGTCAAGGAACCCCAAGCCACATTCTCCGCTTGCTTCGGCGAACCATTCATGCCCATGCACCCAGGCGTTTACGCCGACCTTCTTTCATCAAAAATGGCCGAGCATGGCGCCACAGCATGGCTCATCAATACCGGCTGGTCCGGTGGAGCATATGGCGTGGGAAGTCGCATGAAAATACGCCACACCAGGGCCATGTTGAACGCAGCATTGGATGGCGCCCTTGACGCAGTGGATTACGTCCAAGACGAGCGATTCGGATTTGAAGTGCCTATGGAATGCCCAGATGTCCCAGCAGAGGTTCTCCAACCACGGAGCACGTGGGATAACAAGGCGGAATTCGACGCAACAGCTGACAAACTCGCCACCATGTTTAACGAAAACTTTGCTCGCTATTCAGCAGGAGTTTCCGAAGCAGTCAACGCTTCGGCCCCCTCCCCAGTCGCTTGATCACAGGAAGTCACTCAGCGAGAGTTGTTTGGCTCGGTCGTTGTTGAACAGAGAATCAACGCTGTCAGCCAGCCATTCGACGTTTTGCTTGGTGTATGTGTCGACCCCATAGGTTGCCATAACGTGCTTTGTGACTTTGATGTATTTACGCACAGCACCTTCGGAAACTGTGAGGGC
>Ga0208277_1000699_pt1 | contig 19791 bp, 13 predicted proteins | sample ETNtaG_5_FD_185782 | JGI IMG/M metagenome (GOLD analysis project Ga0208277, IMG submission 185782) | Marine microbial and viral communities from oxygen minimum zone, Eastern Pacific Ocean - ETNP201406SV205 (SPAdes) (version 2) | ecosystem: Environmental > Aquatic > Marine > Oceanic ...
AATCGATAAATTAATAACTTCTGCCATGTATGTTCTCCAAAAGGTGCTTTGTTGAAGCTGCCATTAAAAGCACAAATTTTTATAAGGTTAGCGCTAAATAATACAAAAATTAAACTTTAATCATAGTTACTAATATGTATGATGTAGTCAAGTTAAAGCGCTTCTTTTAGTTGGAAAGATAGCTATCGGAATTTTTTTAAAATGCAAAGAGTAATACTATGAAATCAGTACTGTGTGAAAATTTTGGCCCACCGGAGAATTTGAATGTAAAGGAGTTGGAAGATCTAGAGCCTGGTCCAAATCAAGTAAGGATTGATATAGAGGCTTGTGGTGTCAATTTCCCTGATACTTTAATAATTGAGGACAAATATCAATTTAAGCCACCGCTACCGTTTTCGCCAGGTGGTGAAGTAGCTGGTGTGGTAGATAAAATAGGATCTAATGTTAAGGGAGTAAAGCTTGGAGATAAGGTTATGGCTATGACTCTTTCAGGCGGATTTTCAGAACAAATATTAGTAGATGCTTCTGGCTTATTGTATCGCCCCGAGGGCATGGATGGAGTTACTGCTTCTGGGTTTACCATGACATATGGAACATCTATGCACGCTCTTAAGCAAAGGGCAGATCTTAAGAGAGGAGAAACGTTGTTAGTGTTAGGTGCAGGCGGCGGAGTCGGGTTGGCCGCCGTTGAAATTGGGAAGGCAATGGGTGCTAAGGTTATAGCTGCTGCTAGCAGTAAGAAGAAGCTAAATGCTGCCAGTGAAGTGGGAGCAGATCATTTAATTAATTATAAAGAGCAAAATTTAAGAGAAGAAATAAAGGCTATAGTTGGTAAGAAAGGTGTTGATGTCGTTTATGATCCAGTAGGGGGTGAAGTGTTTGAACAGGCTTTGAGGTCGACGGCTTGGAAAGGCCGTGCACTTGTAGTTGGGTTTGCATCTGGAGAAATACCAAAAATCTCAATTAATTTGGCCCTTTTGAAAGGTTGCGCCATTGTTGGTGTATTTTGGGGAGCGTTTAGAATGAACGAAACGAAGCTTGATAATGAAAATTTTGAACAGTTGTTTAAGTGGTATGGTGAAGGGAAGTTAAATCCTATGATTTCTGAAACTTTCAGCCTGGAAGAAGCACCTATTGCTCTTCGAAGAATTATGGACAGGGAAGCCGTAGGAAAAATCGTATTAAAAATATGAGAGATTACTAGTTATGGATAAAGAGACTTATACCAAAATGTTTGATTTGACAGGTAAGGTTGCGTTAATAACTGGTTCGTCAAAGGGTATTGGTTTAGCAATAGCTTGGCAAATGGCACGAGCGGGGGCAAGTGTTGTAATTTCTAGCCGCAAAAAAGATGCCTGTGATCAGATTTCTGAAATGATGCTTGGTGAAGGCTTGAGTGTTAAGTCAATACCTTGCAATGTGGGAGTTAAGGAAGAGGTTGAAGAGCTTGTTAAGAATACGAGGATAAAGTTTGGAAATATTGACATTCTTGTTTGTAACGCTGCAACTAACCCAGTTTTTGGATCTCTTTCCAATCTTCCTGATCAAGCATTTGAAAAATTGGTAAAGGTTAATATCCAGAGTACATTGTGGTTATCTCAGTTGGTAATTCCACAAATGGTGGAAAGTGGAGGAGGATCAATTATTCTTTTGTCTAGTATTGCTGCCATAAGGGGAAATGCATTTATAGGGGCTTATGGAATGACAAAAGCTGCTGAGTCAGCATTGGCTAGAAATCTGGCTGTGGAATATGGCCCTTCTAATATTAGAGTAAATGCAATTGCACCTGGATTAGTGAAAACAGATTTTGCAAAAGCACTATGGGAAGATCCAGTTTACAGAAAAAAACAGGAAAGTGTGACTCCATTAAGGAGAATAGGTTTGCCGGAAGATATTGCAGGTGTTGCTCATTTTCTAGCTTCTCCTGCCTCAGCTTATCTGACTGGGCAGTCCATAGTTGTGGACGGTGGAGAAACAATCACCTCTTTATAGGCACAAGTTTAATTTACCTCGAACAACCCGGCGGCCCCCATACCTCCTCCGATGCACATGCTTACCACACAGTATTTTTCCTTTCTTCTTTTTGCTTCAATAAGGGCGTGGCCAGTCATCCGCGCTCCACTCATCCCGTAGGGATGTCCTACAGCAATAGCACCGCCGTCAACGTTGTATTTTTCAGGGTCAATTCCAAGTTTGTCACGACAATAAATTACTTGACTGGCAAATGCTTCATTTAATTCCCAAAGTCCAATGTCATTAACCTTAAGTCCACTCTTTTTCAGTAAATCTGGTATTGCAAACACCGGACCTATTCCCATTTCGTCAGGGTCACATCCAGATACTGAGACACCTCTTAAAATTCCTAAGGGTTCAATTCCTTTTTTCACTGCTGTGCTTTCAGACATTACCACTGAGGCTGAAGCACCGTCAGATAATTGTGACGCATTTCCAGCGGTAATATACTTACCTTCTTTGATGTTTTGTCCATCTTTAAAAACTGGTAAGAGTCCTTGCAATCCATGATATGTTGTTTCGGGTCTGACACCTTCATCATATTTAAGTTTTACTTCCATTTCAGATAGCTCTCCACTAGTCTTGTCTTGTACTTTTTTAATGGTTTTTAGCGGCACCAGTTCTTTATCAAATCTTCCTCCCTCAATAGCTGATTGGGTTCTTCGATGGGACTCGCAGGCATATTCATCTTGCTGATCTCTTGTTACATTGTATCGATCAGCAACTACCTCCGCTGTTTCAAGCATAGTCATATATAAAGAGGGTAGGTTTTCGACAATCCAGGGGTCAGTTAAGCGATATCTGTTCATATTTTCATTCTGTACTAGAGATATGCTTTCAACACCTCCGGCAACTGCAACGTCTATATCACCGGTTGCTATTCTGCCAGCAGCACTCATGATTGCCATCAAGCCAGAGGCACATTGCCTGTCAACAGACATTCCAGGAACAGTCGTTGGTAAACCGGCGCGTATTGCACCTTGTCTGGCAATATTCATTTGCGTTGAACCTTGTTGCAGTGCTGCACCAATTATAACATCTTCAATCTCTTCTTTTTCAAGTCCTGCTCTCTCGACAGCGTGTGATATAACATGTCCAGTTAGAGTTTGAGCCTGCGTATTATTGAAAGCACCTCTATAGGCCTTGGCAATTGGAGTTCTAGCTGTTGAGGCGATTACTATGTCTTTGGTCATTTCTATTCCTTTATTTATAGAGCGTCAGTGTGAGCCATTCCGCGGAAACTGCCGGCTTTTCTTCTTTCTCTGTTTCAATTACTAAATTAAATGTTTTCAAAATTCCGTTAGTTCCCTTTTTCGCTATATCAGATAACATAAATCGACCTCGAATGTTTGAGCCAGACGGTACGGGTGAAACAAATCTAATTTTGTTAAAGCCATAGTTTAGGTTATAAGAGTTATTTTCCTGTTTGGGGAAAACATCCAGGGAGAATTTAACTGCAAATGATAAAACGAAAAATCCATGAGCTATCGTACCTTCGAAAGGTGTTTCGGCTTTTGTTTTTTCTACATCCACATGAATAAAATTTGGATCTTCAGTTAGGTTAGAAAATTCACTAATGGATTTTTGATCAAGGCGGACCCATTTGGATACACCTATTTCTTTTCCTAAGTCTTTTTTAGAATGTTCAATTTCTTTATGTATGTCTATCATTTCTCATTACCAAATATTTTGCTTTTGATTCAAAAATTTATTAACGATTTATGAATGTCTGGCAAGGATTGTTTGATAGTATAGTTCTCCCATAAGGATACTTAAAACAGCACAACCACTCTTTTTCAATACTTAAATTGCAGTTATTTCTCAGTAATATTGACAATAAAAACTGTTATATCATGATAAAATGAAATTGGAGGACATAAATATATCGATGGTGTCATATAAATTAGATCTGCAGAAATCATACTTTCCAGCTGTAAAGAGTGGTGAGGTTTGGGATCGTTCAGTGGGTGAGGAGTTAAGGCTGGCTTCCTTTGACAGCTCATTAAAAATAGCTCTTGTTGAAGTTAATGAAAGTGGAAAAATTTCCAGAAAATGGAATTTTCAAGAATTATATAATGATGCAATTATTCTAGCCAAGAATTTATTAATTAAGCATAAAAAAGGAGATAGGATTGCCGTCTGGTCATCTAATAAACCTGAGTGGGTTTTGCTTGAGTATGGTGTGGCATTAGCTGGTTTGGTTTTGGTAACGGTTAACCCTTCTTATCAGGCAGACGAATTAAAATATGTGCTTTCGCAAAGTGAAAGCTCGGAGTTATTCTTATGTAGATCTTTTAGGGGCAATCCAATGTGGAGAATTGCGAATGAAGTTTGTAATTCCATAGGGGTAGAAATAGAAATGACCGATATTGAAGATATTACAAAGATTGTCCTTAAAGGAGATATTAAAGGGGAGTTGCCGGAGGTGCAGTCAGAAGATCCATTTCAAATTCAATATACCTCTGGCACTACAGGATTTCCAAAAGGAGCAATGCTTCATCATAAAGGTTTGCTAAATAATGCAAAGTTTTATCAAGAAAGAATGGAAGCGAAAAATGGAGACAAGTTTCTGAATTCTATGCCATTATTTCATTGCGCCGGTTCAGGCATGGCTACACTTGGTTGTTTAACACATCGGTCTGAACATTATCTAATGTCAATTTTTGATCCTATAGTAGTTGGTAAAATAATTGAAAAAGAAAAGATAACGCAATGGGGGGGAGTTCCCACAATGTTCGTTCAAACATTAAAGGCTCAAAATAATAAATTTCGAGACTTCTCTAGCTTGAAATCAGTTTCATCTGGGGGGTCGAATGTCCCACCAGCTTTAGCTAAAGAAATAAAATCAAAATTTAATATTGATGTACAAATTCTTTACGGTCAAACCGAAGCAAGCCCAGTAATCACTTTAGCTTGGCCAAATGATCAAGTCGACCAACTAAAAGATACGGTTGGACAACCTTTACCAAACATAGAAGTATCCATTAATAGCACGGATGATGGAAAAATTTTACCTATAGGAGAAGTAGGTGAAATTTGTTGTCGTGGGTATAATATTATGCTTGGCTACTTTAACAATAATTCTGACACAGAAAAAACTATTAGCAGCAGAGGTTGGTTGCGTACTGGCGACTTAGGGTACATGGATAGGAATGGTTATATAAGAGTGACCGGTCGGACAAAGGAGATGATTATTCGGGGAGGTGAGAATATTTATCCGAAAGAAATTGAAAATTGTATTTTGGAGAATAATGCGATTTCTGAAGTTGCAGTCATAGGTGTGCCTGATAAAATATTTGGTGAAGTCATAGCTTGTTTTTTGAAGTTTAATGGTTCGTATAAATTAGGTGGGGATGAATTAAAAAAATTCATTAGGATAAAACTATCTGCTCAGAAAACTCCTAAGTTTTGGATAAATATTGAGGAATGGCCATTAACAGGATCTGGGAAAATACAGAAATTTGTTTTAAGGGAAAAATTTTTAAATGGAGAATATGAGGGAGAAAAAATTTAGATATGTTACTTTTTGCCAATTGAAAAAAACAGTATATTTGTTCTGTCGTTACGAGAAAATTAAATGAGAAAAAAGAAACTAAGAATAGGTGGTGCAAGCGGTTATTGGGGGGATGCTAGCTCTTCAACTAAGTTTTTGCTGGCAGAAAAAAATGTAGATGTACTGGTTTATGATTACCTCGCCGAGATTACCATGGCCATTATGGCGAGGGCAAATTTGAAAGACAAAACGCTTGGTTATGCAACTGATTTCGTGTTTGAAGTTATAGATCAAAATTTGGCTGAGATTTCAAATCAAAATGTGAAGGTTGTTTCAAATGCCGGAGGCATGAATCCCATTGCTTGTGCCTCTGCTATAGAAGCTTTGATTAAAGGGAAGGGGCTTGACCTTAAAGTTGGTGTGGTATTAGGGGATAATTTATCAAACAGGATTTCAGACTTTGAAATTGATGCGCCAAAAGAAATGTTTTCTAAAAGGAATTTTCCAGAAAAAGATTCTATTACCAGTATCAATGCATATTTGGGGGCTTTCCCAATAGCAAAGCTTTTAAATGAAGGGATGGATATAGTTATCACTGGTCGGTGTGTAGATAGTGCTCTCACACTTGGTGCCTGCATTTCTTTTTTTAACTGGAATGAAAATGACCTAGATTTGCTTGCGGCAGGTAGTTTGGTAGGTCATTTAATTGAATGTGGAACTCAAGTAACGGGAGGAAATTTTACGGACTGGAAAAGTATTTCAGGAGGATTTGAGAAAATAGGTTATCCGATTGCAGAAATTTCTTCAGATGGCAAAGCATTAATTCAAAAGCCTACTGGGTCGGGAGGAATAATAAATTTTGGAACTGTTGCTGAACAATTAGTTTATGAAATTGGAGATCCGGCAAATTATATTTTGCCTGATGTAACCTGTGATTTTTCAAGCGTAAAAATTAAAGAAGTAAGCTCAAACTCGGTTGAAGTGTCTGGGGCAAAAGGTTACCAACCACCGGATGCACTTAAAGTCTGCCTTACTTATTCAGATGGATATAGGGGAGGTCATTTATATGGGTTTTACGGCATGGAAGCTGTAAAAAAAGCCGAGGCATATTCGCATGCAGTAATTTCAAGAGCAAAAGCAGACCTGAGAAATATTAATTTGGACGATTTTACTGAAGTTAGTACTGAAATATTGGGTTCTGAGGCTCAGTTTGGTAAAGCTTCTAAAGGGCAAAATAATAGAGAAGTATTTGTTAAGATAGCTGTGAAGCACCCTTCTCCTAAAGGGGTAGATATTATGTTAAAAGCTGCAACGGGTTTAGGACTTTCTTCACCACCAGGCTTAAGTGGCTTCGCCGGTGCTCGGCCAAAACCATCTCCAGTTTTAGCTTTATTTTCTTTTCTAATTTCAAAGGAGAAGGTACCGATATCCACAAAAATAGGATTGGCTAATGTTGAAAAATTTAAAACTTTAGAATTGGGAGGAAAATTAGTAAAGAGGGACAATGTAAAGCCGCCAAGCCATTTCTATACTAGTGAAAAGACAATGTTTTTGCCTCTTGTAGCATTGGCATATTCACGGAGTGGTGATAAAGGCGATAAGGTAAATATTGGGGTGATTGCTAGAAGCCCCGAATTATATCCATTTCTTTGGTCTATTTTAACAGAAGTTAAGGTAAAGAAAATATTCGAACATTTTCTGAAAGGACCAGTTGAGCGCTTTCCGATTCCTGGCTTCAATGCTATTAATTTCGTATTGAGCCAAGCCTTAGGAGGTGGAGGTACTACGAGTTTAAGAAATGATCCGCAAGGTAAGGGCTATGGGCAGATATTACTTTCAACTGAAGTATTAGTGCCGAAAAGTTTGGTACCAAAAAATTGGCTAAAGTATAGGATGGAGTAAAAAAATGGCAACTTTTCTTACCAAGATACAAAAAAATACATCATCCTTTAAGACAAACATCAAGGACCATATGGCTCTTATTGATGAAATGCGTTCGTTAGAGAAACGAACCGTTGAAAAATCAGAACAAAGAAAGCCTCGTTTCAGAGAAAGAGGACAATTAACGCCACGGGAAAGGCTCTCTGCACTTCTTGATCCAGGTCTACCTTTTTTAGAACTTTTTAATTTTGCAGGTTATTTAGTTGATGATCAAAACCCTGATACCTCCTACCCTGGAGCTAATATGATAATGGGAATTGGTTTTATAAACGGAACGCGTTGCTTTATTTGGGTCGACGATAGTGGTATAAATGCTGGAGCAACAACTACACAGTCAATGGAAAAAGGCTTGGCTGGTATAACCATGGCAAAAAGGCAGAAACTTCCTTTTGTGCATTTGGTTGAAAGTGCTGGCGCAAATTTGATGGCATACACTGTAGAGTTATGGGCAAAAGGGGGAGGCCTTTTTGCAGGTTTAGCAGAGTTAAGCGCAATGGGTATTCCTATAATTACTGTGCTCCACGGCCCTTCCACGGCTGGGGGAGCATATCAGCCTGGTTTAAGTGATTATGTTGTAGGAATAAAAAATAATGGCATGGCAGCTTTAGCTGGCGCAGCATTAGTTAAAGCAGCTACCGGTGAGGTTTCCAGTGACCGTGAACTTGGAGGTTCCGAGATGCATTCAAAATGTACTGGTTTAGTAGAATACCTTGCCGAGGATGATCGGCACGGCATTGAGATAGCAAGGGAAATTGTAAAGAGCTTAGATTGGAAAAAAGGTATTTCTTGTTCCAGAGAACACGAATGGATCGAACCTTTGCATTCTGCGGATGAATTAATTGGCTTGGTTCCTGTTGATTATAAAAAACCTTACGATGTTCGAGAGGTAATTTGTAGGTTAGTTGATGGTTCAGAGTTCATGGATTTTAAGCCAAACTATGGAATATCTACAGTTTGCGTGAATGCCAACATACTGGGTCACTCCTGTGGTTTGATTGGAAACAATGGTCCTATCGACCCAAATGGTGCAACAAAAGCAGCTCATTTTTTCCAATTATGTGATCAAGCGGACAAACCTATAATTTTTCTTAATAATACTACGGGCTACATGGTTGGTAAGGAGTATGAGCAGGCGGGTATGATTAAGCATGGATCCAAAATGATTCAGGCCGTCACAAATGTTAGAGTGCCAAAGATAACATTTTACATAGGTGCCAGCTTTGGTGCTGGAAATTATGGAATGTGTGGATTTGCTTATAAGCCCGATTTTCTATTTTCCTGGCCTAATTCAAAAACTGGAGTCATGGGAGGAGAGCAGGCAGCATTAACTATGGAGGAAGTGACTGTAAATGCAGCTAGGAGAAGAGGAAATGAAATAGATCCAAAAATTTTAAGTAAGCAAAAGAGGGAATTAACAAATCATTTTGATAAACAAACAGAGGCATTTTACACTTCGGGTAGACTTCTTGACCATGGTATAATTGACCCAAGGGACACTCGAAAGGTTATTGGTTTTTGCCTTGACACTTGTTGGGAATCTAATAGGAGGCTCCTTAAGCCAAACAGTTTTGGTATAGCTAGGATGTAATACTGACTGCTACAAAACTTGTTGGATTGGAAATGAGTGAATTTGCTGTAAATGAGTTTGCTAGGGGGTGATCAGTGATGAGGCTCAGGATGCATTCGCAGAAAAAAGAAATTTGAGATGGACAAAATTAAATGAACTATACTGATGGGCCTGTAAGAAATTTCAAGAAGCTGCTTATTGCAAATCGAGGTGAAATCGCTGTTCGAATAATTAAAACTGCCAAAAGAATAGGTTTAGAAACTGTAGCTGTCTATACTGAAGCAGATGCTGGAAGCCTCCATGTAAATTATGCCGACAAGAGTATATGCATAGGTGTAGGTCCTGTAATAGATAGTTATTTGAACGCTGAAAAAATTATAGCTGCAGCCCACCAAACCGAGTCAGATGCGATCCATCCAGGATATGGATTTCTTTCTGAAAATGATGAGTTTGCTAGTTTATGTCAAAAAGAGAATTTAATCTTTGTGGGCCCATCTGCAAAATCTATCCAATTGATGGCTAATAAAGCTAAAGCAAAGAAGATATTAATAGAGGCAGGAGTGCCGTGCATTCCTGGTTTCGAGGTAGAGGGTTTGATTTCAAAAGAGATCGAAAAGAAAGCAACTGATATTGGTTTTCCGGTGATGATAAAGGCCGCTGCAGGAGGTGGCGGCAGAGGAATGCGCCTTGTGAAATCAAAGTATGAACTTAGTGAATCAATAAAGATTGCAATGTCTGAAAGCCAAAGTGCCTTTGGCTCAAGTGAAATTATTATAGAAAAGGCTATTATAGCCCCTAGACATGTAGAAATTCAGGTGTTTTCGGATAATTTTGGAAACTGTGTGTATATAGGCGAAAGAGACTGTTCGGTGCAAAGAAAGCATCAAAAAATAATCGAAGAAGCCCCGTGCCCAGTTATGACTAATGATCTAAGAAAAAAAATGGGTGAAGTAGCGGTAAGTGTGGCCAAAAAAATTAAATATTCTGGAGCAGGGACTGTGGAATTTCTACTTGATAGCGAAGACAGGTTTTATTTTTTGGAAATGAATACAAGGCTGCAGGTTGAACATCCAGTAACAGAGTTAATTTCTGGCCTCGACCTTGTTGCTATGCAACTTTCGGTTGCAGACCAGAAGGAATTAAAAATAACTCAAGAAGACATTGTGTTAGATGGGCACGCTATCGAAGTAAGATTATATGCTGAGGATCCCGAAAATGATTTTTCTCCAAGTACTGGAACAGTTGAACTCTGGAAAGAGCCAAAAATTGAGGGCATTAGAGTTGATCCTGGTATTAAAAAAGGTCAGACAATAACTCCCTATTATGATGGAATGTTAGCAAAGATTATAGCAAAGGCAGAAACAAGAAGTGGTGCTCTAAAACTTATTTTAGAGAGCTTGAAAAAAACGATTTTGGTTGGTGTAAAAACTAATAGAGATTTATTAATAGAAATTTTATCAAATAAAGTATTTGTAAAGGGAGAGGGGACGACAGCCTTTTTTGAGAAGGCTTATTCTAAGGGTTACATAGCTAAGGAGCCTGCTTTTATTCATTACGCTATTGTAGCCAGTATGCATACTTTTTATCAGATGGAATGTAATAGAAAGCGATCCATTCAAATGCCGAATGAATTACTTGGATGGAGCAATCAGGGTTTCTTAAAAACTTCCATAAAGCTGAGTTTTTTTGGAGAAACTAGAGATATAAATATGGTTGTAAAAGGGCCAGATGCTTTGGAAATATTAAATGAAAAGGAAACGTTAAAATTTACCATGCATGAAGATAAACTAAGATTAAATGGACAGTCATTAGATATGACGGATTTTTACGTATCTAATTTAGATCTCTACCTATTTACAAGCACAAGTAGTTTTAGATTTAGAAATGAGGTCCATAGAGTTAAGTATGATGAAAAAAGATCTGAGGTTAATATTTTGGCACCTATGCCTGGTGTAATTCATGCCATAGATGTGTCTGAAGGAACTGAGGTATTTGTTGGGGATAGGGTTGCTATACTAGAGGCTATGAAGATGCAGCATGAACTTATTGCTGGCAAGGATGGTAAAATAGGTAAAATTTATTTCTCTACGGGAGAGCAGGTTAGTGCGGACGATTTAATCATGGAAATTAAGGAATAAAATAATGGAACAGGCTAATGATTTCCTTGAGGAAAGTAGGCAAATTTATGAGTTGCTATTAGATAAGCCTGAGGAAGATTTTAAAAAACCAACGCTTTTTAAAGGTTGGACAGTAAATGATGTAATTGGACATTTGCATATTTTTAACTTTGCTGCGGAATGTTCTCTAAAGAGTGCAGAAGATTTTGAGAACTTTTTTACACCAATAGCAATAGAACTTAAAAGAGGTAGATCGTTAGTCGAAACCCAAAGGCCGTGGCTTAATAATCTTTCGGGAAAAGAGCTTTTGAGGGGTTGGTGGGATGGAAGTAGACGGTTGGCAGATGTGTTTCGTGCTACTGATCCTAAGAGGCGTCTCAAATGGGCAGGTCCCGAAATGAGTGCTAGATCATCCGTTACTGCTAGACAAATGGAGACATGGGCTCATGGGCAGGAACTGTTTGATTTATTTTTAGTTAAAAGAGTGGAATATGATAGGATAAAAAATATTGCCCACTTGGGTGTTTCAACATTTGGCTGGACTTTTATGAATAGAAATTGGGCTGTGCCAATTGAAGTTCCTGATGTTATTCTAACTGCACCATCAGGAAAAATATGGGAGTGGAAGGGTGAAAATAGTAAAGGTAATTTGGTAAAGGGTGACGCTAAGGAATTTTCTCAAGTCGTTACACAGACTAGGAATGTATTAGATACTGAGCTCAAAATTATTGGAAAGGTTGCAAAAAAATGGATGAAATACGCGCAATGTTTTGCAGGTCCCGCTGAAGATCCTCCGGCTAAAGGAACAAGATTTGGATTATAATTTTTGGACTTTGTTTAAACTAAATTTTTTAATGAGGCGTAAGAATTGACTTTTAAGAATGGAGGTATTTCTTTCTGGTATCGTGATATTGGAACCTTTCCTGAAAGGCGTCCCTCTTTGTCAAAAAATATAAGAGCCGATATTTGTATTATTGGAGCCGGATATACAGGTTTATGGACTGCGTATTATCTGAAAAAATCGCAACCTAGTCTTAATGTTGTTATTCTTGAAAAAGAGTTTTCTGGGTTTGGGGCTTCTGGGCGGAACGGAGGCTGGTTGACCGGTGGTTTTGCTTGGGAACATTCAAAATATCTTGAAAACAATGATAGAAAATCAGTCCAAAAGTTAGTCAGAAGCCTTTTGGAAACAGTTCCAGAAGTGATAAAGGTTTGTAAAGATAATAGGATTGATGCAGATATAGTTTCTACGTCTGAAATCCGTGTTGCAACTAATGATGCCCAAATTGAAAGGCTAAAACATGAATTAGAAGTGAGAAAATCATGGGGAGTTTCAGAAGATAAAGTGGAGTTTATAGATCGAGAGACACTAGAGAAAATTGTCCGAATACCGATTGGGAAAGGTGCTCTCAAAATGGAAGGTGTGGCAAGGATTCAGCCCGCCAAGCTTGTCCAGGGGTTGCGGAGAGTGGTAGAAGATTTAGGTGTTGTTATTTACGAAAGTACTTTGGTTATTCACTATGAATCAGGATTAGTTAGTACAGATTTCTTTGAAGTAAAATCACCTATTATTTTGCGTACCACAGAAGGATTTTCAGCTGATTTTAAAAACTACAAAAGGGATCTCTTACCTTTAAACTCGGCCCAGATAGTTACTAAACCACTTTCTAAAGAAATTTGGAATCAAATTGGTTGGAACGGAAATGAACTGATAGGAGATTATGCACATTCTTATTTTTACGCCCAGAAAACCAGAGAAGGCAGGATAGCAATAGGAGGAAGAGGTATCCCGTATCGGTATGGTTCCAAAACAGATATTAACGGTGTTGCCCAGAGGAAGACAGTCTTAACCTTGCAAAAAATTCTTCATAAGCATTTCCCTATAATATCTGAAGTCCCTATTGATCATGCTTGGTGTGGGACGCTTGGTGTGCCACGTGATTGGTGTGCGTCAGTAAATTTTGATAGAAAAACTGGACTAGGTTGGGCTGGGGGCTACGTGGGTGTGGGAGTTTCCACATCTAATTTAGCTGGTAGGACCCTTGCTGACCTTAGTTTGCAAAAGAATACAGAAACTACGGATTTACCATGGATAAATCGAAGGGTAAGAAAATGGGAGTTAGAGCCAGTAAGGTGGTTTGGTGTTCGCAGTATGCACAAATTTCTCGAATTTGGAGATCAACAAGAAGATAAGAAAAATAAGTCTTCCAAAGTTGCTGATTTCGCAAATTATATAATGGGCAGGTCTCATTAAAAAGGTTAAAGCCTAAATAAGAGATAATTTTAGCAAAAGGAAAATGGTTTTAAAATTTAATATAACGGTTTGTCTTTTACTTTTTGGAGGAATTTTTGGGTATTTTTTTTCAAAGACTCTGCTTCCTATGCCTTTTTTATTTGGTGGACTCTGTTCAACTGCCATATTGGTTATTTCAGGAAAAATTCCTCAGCTCCAAGGTTTTGAATTTCCAAATAATTTTAGATTAATATTTTTATCCATTATTGGCGTTATGATTGGAGGAACTCTAGATGGAGAAATATTGAATTCATTTGGATCTCTATGGTTAAGTTTTTCAGCATTGATTGTTTTTGTTTTAACAGCTCATGCCGTAAACTATTTTATTTTTCATTTTATTGGCAATTATGATCATGTCACTGCTTTTTATTCTGGAGCGCCAGGAGGTCTAGTAGAAAGCATGACCTTAGGTGAAGAGGCGGGGGCAGATATTCGTATTCTGTCTATTCAACATTTTGTTCGTATCATTTTAGTGATACTTAGCGTTCCCTTGGCTTTTTTTGTCTGGAAAGGGGAACTCTTTGGAAGTGCAAGTGGATTGGAATTATCTACACAACCAACATTCTTGGCAGATTGGATAACTATACTTATTCTGTGCATAATAGGCATAGGGTTAGGTAAGCTTATTAATTTTCCAGCAAAACAATTCATAGGTCCTTTGCTAGTTGGTGCAAGTGCTTCTATCGCAGATTTTCCTAGTTTTTCCAATCCTAATGATCTTATGGATATTAGTCAGTTAGTGATAGGAGTAGCACTTGGAACAAGATTTAACGGAATAACGGGAAATCTCATATTTAGGACGTTTTGGCTTGGCTTAATTAGTGTATTTTCAATGCAAATCATCGGTTTGATAATTTCACTTATCCTTTCCAATTATGTTAGCCAAGATTTAGAAGTTTTGCTGATATGTTTTGCAGCGGGAGGCGTTACGGAAATGAGTCTCATAGCTTTAAGTCTGTCTGCTAATCCGATTTATGTAACTTCTCATCATATAGCAAGAATTCTTTTAACAGTATTTCTAATTGGGTCTTTGAAGACTAAAATTTTTGTAAAACGCAACTAAGGTAATGTGATTATTCTGCAGCAAAGGTTTCTTGTTGCCTTCTAAATCGGGAAAAAATGGAAACAACTCTATTTTTCATTTTTGTGAAAAAGACAGTAGATTTCGCACCAAGTACCAATAAGGCAGGCGTTGCCAAAAGGGTAAGGGCGGTAGCAAAAGTGAGGCCGCCAGCGATCGTACTTGAAAGTGTTGTCCACCATTGACTGGAAGGTGCTCCCACCAAAATCTCTCTTCCTCCAAACTTGATTGTCCATTCAAACACCATTGGCAATAGGCCTAAAATAGTGGTTATGGCCGTAAGAAGAACAGGTCTGAATCTTACTAACCCTGCTCTAAAGGCCGCAGCCTTCGCATCATATCCCTTCTTGATATATTCATTGAAAGTATCGATCAAAACAATATTATTATTCACCACTATACCAGCCAATGCTATTATTCCCATACCTGACATGACAATCCCAAATGGTCTGCCCGTTAGCCATAGTCCAAGAAAGACGCCGCCTGTGGAAAGTACAATAGCTGACATCGTTACGAATGTTTGCCAAGCCGAATTAAATTGAATCATTAGTACGATAATCATCAAAACTAAAGAGATTACGAAAGATTGCATTAGGAAAGCTTGTGTTTCTTTGATATCTTCATCTTCTCCCCCAAAAGAAACCTCTACACCCGTTACGGTTGGTGTCTTTTCCAGGCTTTCCTTTAATTTATTGACCATGTCTGATGCAAGAAGACCTTCCTCTACATCTGAATCAATATAATAAAATCGTACCCCATCTTTTCTTTCAACATTTCCGCTAGTTGGGCTAGGTTTCAATTCTGCAAAAGTTGACAGAGGTACAAAATCTCCGGTACTTGTTGGAATTTTTAATTCCTGGAGCCGATCAAGATTTCGTTGACCTTTCAAGAACCTTAATTTTACATCTAATTCGTCTTCTATGTCATCTGGTCTGTAATCCGATATATCTATGCCGGCGGTAAGAAGTTTAACCATTTCACCCAGAGAATAGACAGAAACTCCGTGCCTACTTGCAGCATCACGATCAATGTCAATTATCCAATCCATTCCAGGTAATGCCCTGCTATCAGACACATCTACAAAGCCTCCAATAGCTTCCATTCGGCCTCTAATATCTTTAACCGCTTTTGCTAGTGATTCCATATTATTTCCTAGCAATTCGATATGAATTGGCACTCCTCCTCCAGGGCCTTCCTGTTGCGCCTTTATATTCACTTCGGCACCTGGTATTCCAGAAATACGTGTTCGCATTTCTTCGATCAAGTCTGTAGCTTTTTCCCTTTTATCCCAGTCATCAAAAACCGTTCTAATAAAACCAACAGAGTCTTTCGGGTCCTGACCATCAGGATCTTGAGTTTTTGCATATTTTGCATCAACACCCGATAATTTTCCTATTCTTCCTTCAGTAGATCTAACTATGGCATCCTTTTCTTCCGCTGAAAGATCTCCTCTGGCAAGGACCTGTACCACTGCCTGTTCTGGTTCTATCTCTGGGAAAAAGCTTACTCCTAATCCCGCAGAAAAATATCCACCAAAAGCAATAACCATCGAAGCAATCACAGTTAAGACGACCATTACTGGATAATGAAGTGCTAACTTAAGGATATTCCTGTATATTCTCGGAGCGGATTCTTTTGATCCCAAATTTCTACTACTACTTTTGCCAATTTTACTACCAAGAACAGGAATAAAAATAAGAGCCATAAAAAGAGAAGCCGACAACACACACATAACGGTAATTGGTAGGTACTTCATAAAACTACCCACAATTCCTGGCCACACAAGTAGTGGCAAGAATACCATCAGTGTGGTAACCGTAGAGGCGATTATTGGCCAAGACATTCTAGATGCACCTTCTATATAGGCTGACATTCTATCCATTCCTTGGGAAATCTTTCTGTCGGCGTATTCCACTGTCACAATGACACCATCAACAAGCATACCGGCCACCAAAATTAAGGAGAACAAAACAATAATATTCATTGTTACTCCCATATTGTAGATTACTGATATGCCTAGAAGAAAACTACCCGGAATTGCTAGACCTACCAGTAGACCATTTCTTAAACCAAGAGTGGCAACGATTACCACCATAACTATAAGAATTGCGGCTAGCACATTGTTTCCTAAATCACCTAATAAGTTTTTCACGGTTTCAGAGTCATCATAAAGGTAGCTAGCTTTTACGCCCTCAGGCATCATGGAAACCCCTGTGTCTATAACTTTTCTAGATGCGGCAATTACTTCGATAATATTTGCTCCAACTCGCTTTTTTATGTCCAACACTATTGATCGTTCTCCATTAACTCTGGACCAGCTATCAGGCTCTTTAAAAGCTCTTCGTACAATTGCAATATCACCAAATTTAATGGTCGTACCATCTGCGACTTTTATAGGCATAGAGATTAAGTCACTTACTGTTTCCACAACACCCGGAACTTTAACCACCATTCTGCCAGCGCCAGTATCAATGGCGCCCGCAGTAACAAGCTGGTTGTTAGCACTAACCAAACTAATTACCGTTGATGGATTTAATCCATAGGATTCCATAGCATTTGCATCTACTAATATCTCGACTAGTTCTTCTCGGTCTCCCCCTATATCAACTTCTAAGACGCCAGGTATAGACTCCAGGCGGTCCTTTATTTCTCTAGCAGCAAAAATGAGCGATTGTTCTGGTACTGGGCCATAAATGGCAGCAGTTAAAATTGGGAAAAGGGACAATGATACTTCAAAAACCTTTGGTTCTTTTGCCCCTGGAGGAAGATCTTGCTTAGCCTTGTCTACAGCTTCTCGGACATCATCTAGGGCCAGATCAATGTCTTCTCCAGCTAAAAACTCAAGAGTTATTGAAGCATATCCTTCCGCGCCCACTGCGGTCATCTTATCTAATCCAGCAACTGTTCTGAGATTTTTTTCAAGTGGCTTAACCAAGAGTTTTTCAGCGTCGCTAGGTGAAATTCCATCATATCCGACGGATACATATGCTACTGGTATATCTACATCTGGGGTAGCTTCTTTAGGAATATTAACGTACGCATTGGTACCTATAAAGAATATAAGTAAAAGTCCAAGAATAACAGCTCCAGGTCTACTAAAGCAGGCTTCAATTATTTTACGCATAGTTTCTACCCATCTTCTTGCATTTCAAAAGTTATTTTCTCACCTTCACTGACAAAAGCTTGTCCTGTAGTCAGCATAAGGTCTCCGTCATTTAGTCCTGATACATATGCCATATTCCCGGAGGCTCGGATTAATTTTACGTCGATTATGCTTACGATGTTCTCACTATTTACAGTTTTAACTCTGAGCGATCCGTCTTCACTTATTGCCAAATGTGCTGGAGAAACGGAGAATGCTTTTGCTTGATCAATAACAATAGAAACTTCTGAGCTCATGCCTGCGCGGACAGAACCGTCCTTATTTTCTAATTCAACTTCTACATCAAATGTTCTAGTTGCTTGATTTGCAGCTGAAGCTATTCTTTTTACTTTACCTATTTTCTCTTCGATTCCAGGGATTGTGATAACCACATTGTCGTTTAGAGATATTTTTCCTATTTGGGTTTGAGGAACAGGTGCAATTAATTTCATTGTCGCCATACCCATTATAGTAGACACAACATTATCTTTTTTGATAAATTGACCAGTTTCCAGAGATAGTTCTTCCAGTATTCCAGATTTTTGTGCCTTTATTTCAGTGTGTGCAATTTGTTGCTTGATACTTGCCACTTGTGCCTTTGCTTGTTTTAAGGCAGCTTCAGACTGTACCAATTCAAGGTTAGATGCGTAGTTTTTCCCCAACTTTTCAGCTATGTCAAAAGACTGCTGGGCTGATTTTTCTGCTGATATGGCCGCTTCAAGATCCATAGCCAAATTCTCTCTGTCAAGGCTTGCTATTACCTGGCCTTTTTCAACTTTGCTACCTTCGGTTACGAGAATATCTGTCACTATTCCACTGCGTCGTGCAATTATATTAATGCTATAGATGGGCTCTGTAACACCACTTGCTCTTACTACAATATCTGTATCATTATTCTTTACCTTCACAGCCGAAACTATGAAGGTTTTCTCCTTCTTTTCAGTTTGGGTGGCTTTTATTTTGTCTAGAACTTCTTGCGGGGGTCCAGGTAAAAAATTATCAGAAGCCATCCAGAGTACAACAGCTAGAGCAATAATTGTAGCTAGCCAATATGATGGAGGCATCATATTTGAAAATCGACCAATTATATTAGCTTTTTGAGACTTAGCTGAAGTTTTTTGTTTCACTTTGACACCTGTATAGAAGGAACTCAGGAGGATATAGTTCTAAATACCCATTTTTACAAGTACAGTTCGTCTTTAAAATGAAAATAAGTTTTCTTTGTGAACTCGACTGATAAAAAAGTTAAACATTTTTTACCTATACTAACATAATGACTATTAAAAATTATGATTTTAGTTTATAAGCAGGCGTATTCTTGCCCAAAATATGTAAGAAGCTAAACAAACAAATATATGAGGTATATTATGAGCGAAAATATTAATGGATCTTACATGGATCCGGATAATACTCCTCCTATGGGGGAGGCTATTCCTTTAGGATTGCAACATGTGCTTGCTATGTTTGCGTCAAACGTCACACCTTCTGTTATTGTTGCTGGAGCAGCAGGGCTAGCTTTTGGAGGTGCTGAGCAAATATATTTAATACAAATGGCAATGTTATTTGCTGGTGTTGCAACGTTATTTCAAACAATAGGTATGGGGCCTGTAGGGGCTAGACTGCCTATCATGCAAGGTACAAGTTTTGCTTTTGTAGCGGTCTTGGCTGGTGTTGCAGCTACACAAGGTTTGGGAGTTGCATTGACGGCATGTATTATTGCAGGGATTATTCACTTTCTATTGGGTTCTGTAATAGGAAACCTTCGTTGGATGTTTCCTCCATTAGTTACTGGCTTGGTGATTTTGGCTATTGGTCTTTATTTGATACCGGTAGGAATAAAATATGCTGCAGGTGGCGCTGCTGATTTTCAAATGGCGGCCGAAAGCTTCGGCTCCTTAAAGCATTGGAGTGTAGCACTTTGTGTTATTGTAGTGGCTCTCCTCTGCAAATTCCTTTCTAAAGGTCTAATATCTAACGCGGCGGTTTTGATTGGTATAATAGCTGGATACTTACTAGCATTTGCCAATGGAATGGTAAATTTTGGACCGGTAGGAGGAGCTAGTTGGTTTGCGGGATTGCAACCCTTCCCTTATGGTTTTGAATTTAGCTTAGGTGCAGTTATTGGAGTTACTCTAGTTTCAATA
>Ga0208277_1000701_pt1 | contig 19758 bp, 12 predicted proteins | sample ETNtaG_5_FD_185782 | JGI IMG/M metagenome (GOLD analysis project Ga0208277, IMG submission 185782) | Marine microbial and viral communities from oxygen minimum zone, Eastern Pacific Ocean - ETNP201406SV205 (SPAdes) (version 2) | ecosystem: Environmental > Aquatic > Marine > Oceanic ...
CCAATTACTTTTGCTCCTGTTTTTTTTGCAATGTATGGAACGTCAGCGAGGTGATCAAAATGAGAGTGATGAACTAGAATAAAGTCAACTTTATTAATCATGTTGTCTATAAGTTCTTTATCAGAAGTATAATAGTCTGAACGAAGAACTGTCTCTCTTTTATCTAAAGGACTTATTGAAGGTCCTGTCCCAAGTTTAACTCTTGAAATGTAAGGATCTACTAATACAGTAATATTTCCATCTATAATTTCCCAACCAGCAGTTCCAAGATATTTTAATTCAATTGGACTGTTTTGAGCATTAATAACATTAGAAAAAAGTAAAATTCCTAATGCAGCAATGATATTTAACATATATTTTCTCATACTTAATAACAATTTAGTAAAATTTAATTTTTTCTTGGGTCAAACTTTTTTTGATTAAAGTAATATCTATTTATTGCATCAGAATTAGCTTCTATAATATCATGTAAGCCATCATTGTTTAAGTCACTAGTTATAATGTCATATGTTCTAAACAACTCTTTAGATAGTTGAGCTTTTTTCCAAACTGATCCATTTGAAGTATTTAAATAAATATAATTCTGACCCGGAGAGTTTCCAATAATAATATCTTTATCATTATCCAAATCAAGATCACTAATAGCAACTGAAAAACTAGATGAGCTAGAATTATCAAAAGAAACTGAATTTGAAAAATTCAGATCTTTACTTCCGAAATAAATAATGTTTTGTTCCTGAATATTTGCTGTAACTATGTCTTTATACCCATCTTTATTAAAGTCTGCAACACCAACTGCTCTTGTGTTATCCTTACCAGTACCAAATTGAACTTTTTTACTAAAATTAAGATTACCATCATTTATATATATATAGTTTGGCTGACTATTTCTGTTAGCTAAAATCAAATCATTTTTCCCATCATTGTTCATATCGGCTATTTCCACATCTATAGTGGCATCATCTTTACTGCCAAATGAAAAATTCTGTATAAATTGTCCTTGTCCATTATTTATACAAATTTCGTTTGGTTCAGTTCTATTTGTAATTAAGATATCTATATCTCCATCATTATCAATATCACTTAGAGTTATATTTCTAGTTCTTGAATATCTTTTACCAAATGAGCCACTTTTAATAAAATCACCATTACCATTATTTGTATATATATAATTTGGAGCCATATCATTTCCAACTGCAATATCTATATCTCCATCAAGATCAAAATCACCAAGTTCAGCAGCATAACTTGTAGATCTTTCAGCTCCTAAGTTTTTTTCTATTGTAAAGATCCCTCTTCCATCATTTATAAAAATTTTGTTTTGTCCTGGCCAATGTCTCCCATTTGCAATTATTATATCTTGATCTCCATCATTATCAATATCCCCAGAAGATACTGAAGCAGTTCTTTCTTTGCTAATGCCAAGTATAAGTCTGTCACTAGAAAACATGAGATTATCTTCTTGAGAAAAAGAATTATTTGTGAAGGATATAATTATGAATAATATAGAATATTGCTTTAACATTTTATAAATTTATTAATACTTAAATATAAGACTTATGAGTATAAGAGAAGTTACAACCTTATCAATAATTTTTGCATTTATTATTGGTTGTTCTTCAAATGAAGAAACTGATATTATAGAAAATAATGAAGTTGTTAATCAGGTTCAAGACAACTCTCTTAAACCTAATTCTACTGGAGTATTGACATTTACACCAACTGGAGTATTAAGCGATAAAAGTATAAATGTTTATTACCATCTTCCTCAAGGAGACTTAGTAAATCTTCCAATATTATTTTCTTTTCATGGCGGATCAAGAAATGCAGATGACTATAGAGATGATTGGATACAGATGGCTAATGCGAATAACTTTATGGTATTTGCTCCAGAGTTTAATTCTACTGACTTTCCATCAGGAGACATGTATAACCTAGCAAATATTTTTCAAGATGGTGATAATCCAAGTACAGATACATTTAACTCTTCAGATAGTTGGACATTTTCAATTATAGATCAGTTATTCGATTTCATAAAAACAGAGATAGGGGGCAATCAATCTAATTATAATGCATGGGGACATTCTGCTGGAGCTCAATTTCTGCATCGATTTGTTTTTTATCTTCCAGACAGTAAATTAAATATTGCTGTATGCTCAAACGCTGGATGGTATACGGTCCCAGAATCAGACATAGTTTTTCCTTATGGGTTATCAGAAAGTCAATTGAATAATTCTAATCTTATTTCAGCATTTTCAAAAAAACTATATGTTCATTTAGGAGATGCGGATACAGATCCAAATTCTTCTTCACTTCGACATAATGATATTGTTGATGAGCAGCAAGGATTAAATAGATTAGTTAGAGGAAGGTATTTTTTTGAAGCCTCTAAAGAAAAAGCAGAAACATTAAATACTGTTTTTAATTGGGAAAAAACTCCAGAGGTTTCTGGTGTTGGTCATGATCACAGTGCAATGGCTCTAGATGCACTTCAATATATTTTGGAACAGTAAAATGAAAAGTAAAAACATCTTTATTATATCTGTAATTATTTTTATCAATATTAGTTGCAGTCCTAAATTAAATGAATTGGTAATTGATAAAAACCAATATCGAGATAAACTAGAAGGGTTTTGGTTAGGACAGTGTATTGCTAATTGGACTGGTTTAATTACTGAAATGGATAAAATTGGAATTCCAGTTGATGGAAAGGGTGGTGGTTTTTATACACGTGAAAATTGGGGTGGAGTTGATCAGCCTAATTTATGGGAATCAAATAATTATTCTGAAACAATAGATTTTATATATGCTGCTAAAGATAGTATTTGGGGTGCAGATGATGATACAGATATAGAATACATGTATCAAGAGCTATTAATAGAAAATGAAACACTTTTTTTAGATGGAGAGCAAATTAGAAATGGATGGTTAAAACATATTCATAAAAATGAAGAAAATTATTTATGGGTGTCTAATCAAAAAGCTTTTGATCTAATGCAAGAAGGTTTAACCCCTCCTGATACAAGTGATCCAAACAATAATCCATTTTACGAGATGATAGATGCTCAGTTAACAACAGAAATATTTGGTTTATATGCCCCTGGAAATCCAGAAACTGCTTTGTCTATGGCATATCTTCCAATTAGAACTTCTGCTAGAGAAAATGCTGCGTGGATTGCAGAATTTTATGTAATTATGCATTCACTAGCATCTGATCCAATTAAATTTAAAACATTAAAAGAAAAGACACAATGGATGGCAAAAAATGCACGTGAGTATATACCAAATTCTTCTTATGCTGCTAAAATGTATGATTTTGTATTAGATCATTATGAGAAAAACACTCAGTGGGAAAAAACCAGAGATTTACTTCATGAAAAATACCAAATTAATCAAGACGATAATTATTTATGGTCAACAAAAGATGAATCTTGTAATGGATGCTTTGCTGCAGGTATAAACTTTGGTGCAAGCATAATTAGTTTACTCTACGGTGAGGGAGATATTAAAGAAACAATTAAAATAGCTGTTCTTTCTGGCTGGGATTCTGATAATCCAGCTGCTACTTGGGGAGGACTTTTAGGTTTTATGATCGGAAAAAAAGGAATTACAGAGGCTTTTGGAATGGAGTTTTCAGATCAATTTAATATACACAGAACAAGGAAAGGTTTTGATAATGGAGGAATAGATACATTCAAAAATATGGCTGATAAAGGTCTATTAATAATTGATAAGGTCGTGACCTCTGAGTTAAATGGATTGGTTGATTATAAAAATCAACAATGGAAAATCTCTATTGATAGGTAGTCTTTTAGATTAATAAAGATATATTTGCAGATACTTTTATGAAGTTAATTATAAAATATTCGGATTATATTGGAGCGTCAGCTAGTGGACTTTGTTTTATCCATTGTTTAGCTACTCCTATCCTTTTTTTGTCGCAAGCTAGTTTAGTATCGATTGGTAATGAAATGCTTTTTTTATGGCAATCATTAAATTTCTTTCTTTTAACAATTTCTGCTATTGCTGTATATTATTCAATAAAAAATTCTTCTAGCCTCTCTGTAAATACTTTATTGTTTTTGACTTGGTTCATTCTTTTGTGTCTAATTATAACTGAAGTATTTGAAATTTTCTCTGTTCCAGAATTCTACTCTTATATAACTGCTATTTCTTTATCTGGCTTACATATTTATAATTTAAAATACTGTAGATGTGATAATGAAGAATGTTGCACTTCTTAAGTTTAGGTAATAAAAAAACTTTAAAAATAAATTGATTTATATTTAATGATCTTATGCTCACTAATAATCAACGTAAACTTATACTTCAATTAAGTAAAAAAAAATATCGTAATGCGAATAACCTTTTTGTTGCTGAAGGAAAAAAAGTTGTTAATGAATTGATTGCTTCAAATTGGCGTTTTCAAAACTTATTTTCTACAGAAGACAATTTTCATCAAGATTCCAAATTACTGAAATTGGAGGAAATGAAAAAGATTACACATTTTAAAACACCCAGTCAGGTATTAGGAGTTTTTTTCTTACCTGAATCCCAAAAAATATTAGCTGAGTCTATTACGATTGCATTAGATGGAGTGAGTGATCCAGGTAACCTAGGAACAATTATTCGTCTTTGTGATTGGTTTGGACTTTCTGAATTGATTTGCAGTAAGACTACAGTGGATTGTTATAATCCTAAGGTAATTCAAGCCTCAATGGGATCTATAGTTAGGGTGAGATGTCATTATGTTGATGACATTGGAATGACGTTAACTAATTTAAAAAAGCCAATATATGGAGCTACTGCCCAAGGAGATTCTATATACAAAGAAAAACTGCCAAAAGAAGCAACCTATATTTTTGGAAGTGAATCACATGGAATATCAACATCTTTATCTAACAATCTAAATGGAGAGTTTGCTATTCCACAATTTAGAAAAGGTAATAATATAGCAGAGAGTTTAAATGTTGCAAATGCTAGTGCTATTTTTTTGAGTGAATTATTTAGATCTAGTTAAAGTTCTTAAATAAAAAAGCCCTACATAAATGTAAGGCTTTCGCTCCCCCTCTTGGACTCGAACCAAGGACCCTCTGATTAACAGTCAGATGCTCTAACCAGCTGAGCTAAGGAGGAATATAGTCGGCAAATATAATTCAATTAATACTTATATCAAATACTAGGAAGGTATAAATCAAAATACATCATATACAGCTTTCATAAAATGAAATCTATGATTGTATCTTGTTAAGGCTCTAGTTAAAAAAACACCATATAATGAATTTTTTGGATCTATAAAGAATTCAGTACTCATATATCCTCCATGCCCATATATTCCTTTAACTGCATTAAAGTCCATAAGTTTAGGATTTTCAAGAACATAAAATCCAAGGCCATTGTATACTCCTGGAAAATCTATATCACCAGCATGTGGTCCATCAGCATATTTACTAGTCATTATTTTAATACTTTCAAGGGTGATTATTCTCTGGTTTTTATACGCTCCATTATTAACAAGCATTTCACAAAATTTAGAAATATCAGAAATTGTAGAAACTAGACCTTGGCTTCCCATATGAGCTTTGTTTTCAATTTCATAAGTAATAAAATCATTCAATCCTGTTATTCCAAGACCTGAGAATCCTTCTATTTCACCGTTATTTATATATAGAGGCTGAAATAAATCTCTTTCCTCAACACTAAGATAAAATTTAGTGTTTTTCATCTCAAGAGGAATAAAAATTTCATCATCCATAAATTGTGAAAATGACTTTCCGCTAGCTACTTCAACAACCCTTCCAAGTATATCCTGATTAAGTCCATATGCATAATCTGTACCAGGCTCAAATTCTAATGGGCGAAGTGCAACTTTGTCAATAAGCTCTTCTAGGCTTTTAGATTTATATGCATCCTGCATAAATGTTGAGTAGTATAAAAATCCGGAAGTGTGAGCCATCAGGTGAACCAGTTTAACCTGATTTTTACATTTATATAAACCGTCCTTTCCTTTACAATTTAAGTTAGAGTATGAGGGGATGTATTTTGACACAGGGTCATCTAGGTCAATAAGCCCTCTTTCATATAAGATCATTATTGCAACTGTAGTAATTGGCTTTGTCATAGACCAAATAGGGAAAATTGTATCCTCTGTTATCTGTTTATCCCCCTTTTTATTAGAATTCTCAGCATGGTAATAAACAGTCTTCCCATCTTTATGTATCAAAACCACATTACTTGCAGCTTGTTTATTCTCTATTATATATTTCTGAAAATTTAGTAATTCGTTCTTTTCATCTTTTTGATAATCAATCTGTTGTGAAAGTGCATTTGATATAGTAAAAATGCACAAAAAGGATATAATAATATTTTTCATGTTCGAGTTTCTTAATAAGTGCAATTAAAACAAAAAAATGATAAGAATAAAATCAATTGTTGAATTGACCGTTTTAATCAAATTTTTTGAAATTATCCTCTATTTAATCATTATAAATTATTAAATACATAATTTTAGTTACAAAAAATTATCATTTTAACAAAAAAATCTCCTTTCTTCTTTAGCAGACTGGTATTTTTAACACTTTTTAACAAATAATTAACGATTTTCTATTAAATTGCCAGCTTACAAAAATTTAACAATATGAAAAAAGCTTTATTAGTATTAATGTTGTCTACTAGTTTGGTGTTTTCTCAAGGATCTATCTCTGGTAGTGTATCTGATGAGAATAACAATCCAATCCCTGGAGCAACAATTACGATAGCAGGAACTTCAACTGGTGTAGTTACCGATTTTGATGGTAATTACTCAATTGACGCATCTGCAGGTGATGTACTTAGTTTTTCTAGTTTAGGTTTTACTTCTCAAAACGTTACAGTTGGAGGTCAATCGCAAATTAATGTTTCATTAGTTGCTGATATTCAAAACCTTGATGAAGTAGTGGTTACTGGTTATGGAACTCAATCTAAAAGAAATATTACAGGTTCAGTTTCATCTATTGACTCAGACTTAATAGAAAACAGAGGACTTACAAGTCTTGGTACAGCCCTATCAGGTACAACCCCTGGTGTATTCGTATCTCAAAACTCAGGTCAACCTGGTCAAGATGAGATTGCGATTACTGTAAGAGGTGTAGGTACCATAAATAACTCCGACCCATTAATTATTATTGATGGTGTAGAGGGAGATTTAAACGCATTAAACCCTAACGATGTTGAATCAATAACAGTATTGAAAGATGCTGCTTCATCATCTATATATGGATCAAGAGCTGCAAACGGTGTAGTTGTTGTGAAAACAAAAAGAGGGTTCAAAGGTCAAGCAACGACTTTAACATATGATGCCTCATACGCTATATCAGAAAGAACATTGTTCCCTGATGTAAACTTTAGTGCGCTAGATAATGCAAACTTTCTTAACCAAGCTGCGGCCAACTTTGGTGCTGCTCCTAGGTTTAGTGCATCAGAATTATCATATATAAGTGGAATGCAAGATAGTTGGATACAAAATCCTTTTGATCTTGCTTTTGAATCAGCTCCAATAGTTCAGCATAATCTTGCTGCATCTGGTGGGAGTGAAAGTACAAACTATAGAATATCACTTGGTATATTAGATCAAGATGCAATTACAGTTGGTCCTGGAGAATATCAAAGGATTAACTTAAGTGCTAATGTTGATACTCAGGTTTCAGAGAGTATTTCTATGGGAACTTCTATTAATATAACAAGAGGAGAAACTAATAGTTTCCAAGGTAGTCTTGGTGCCAATTTAGCTGGTGCAGGTGGAGGTCAGAATTTAGCTAAGACATCTATGAACTTACATAATATATTTGCTCCGTTATATGATTTAAATGGTAATTATGCAATGGCAAAAGGAGAGCTTGTAAAACACCAAGTAGGTCCTGGTTCAGGTAGAAATAACTTATTAGCTCCACTAGAGAATTTTGTGTTTAATGGTTCGAAAGATGCCATTCTTGCAAATGCATATATTCAGTGGGAGCCAATTGACAACCTTGTTATTAAGGGTGTAGCTGCTATTAATACCTTCCATGAACAAACTCGTTACTTTCAGAAAAAAATAAAGAACTATTATAATGATGGTACTTTTTATGAAATGTTTCCAAAGAGACAGTCTAATAAAGGACATTTAGAATTTAATACTGAGACTTTCTACTTAACAGCAGACTGGTCAAAAGATTTAGGTAATGATACCAGTCTTAATATTCTGGCAGGTTATAGTCAAGAAGAAAGTTCTTCTGAATTAAGTGGTGCTATGAGAGAAGGTCACCTAAGTGATGGTGTACAAGTTCTTGATGCAGGTTCTACAGATGGTATGACAAACTATGGAAGTCTAACAGACTTTTCAGTACAATCTGTTTTTGCTAGAATGGATCTTAATATAATGGACAAGTACTTAATTCAAGCAAATGTTAGAGCAGATGGTAGTTCAAGATTTAAAAATGATAAATGGGGTACTTTCCCATCATTCTCTGCTGGTTGGATTTTATCTGAAGAAGACTTCCTAGAAGATTCTGCAATTAATTTCCTTAAAGTTAGAGCATCTTGGGGTGAGCTTGGTAATGCAAATATTGGAAACTACGAATTTGCTAAAAAGCTAAGTTTGAGTTCAGCATATAACTTTGGAGGTCAATTAGCTCCAGGTGTTGCGCAAACCACATTAGGAAACCCTGATTTATCATGGGAGACTTCAACAACTACTAACTTTGGAATTGATCTTCTACTTGAAAGTGGAATTGGTTTAAACTTGGATATTTTTGAAACAATTACAGAAGATATCTTGTATAATCTTCCTGTTAACTCTTTAACAGGTTTTACAACTCAGTTAACAAATGCTGCAACTATAGAAAAAGATGGTTTTGAATTAGGTGTAAGTTATACCAAATCATTTGGAGACTTAAATGTATCGATTCAAGGTCAAATGTCTAAAGCAGAAAATATTGTTACTGAATTAAACCCTGGTCTTACAGGAGCTGATGATAGAGTTATTAATTATAATAATACTACTAGAATCTTAGGTGAAGGTTTACCTTTAGATGCTTTCTGGGGATTACAAAACGAAGGTATCTTTAGAACTGCTGCTGACTTTAGTGGTGCAGCTGACCACAGTGGTTTAGGTGGAGGATCTCAACTAGGAGATCTTAAATTTAGAGACAACAACGGAGATGGAGTTATTAATGCAGATGATGCTACTAATGTAGGTACAGATTATCCTACTGTAACATATGGGTTCAATATTTTTATGGATTATAAAAATTGGGACATGAATATGATATGGCAAGGTATTGCTGATGCACAGTATTATGGATGGGGTGAAATATGGTGGCCTTATTTTGCTGATATGGTATATCACAATATGTGGGAAGACAGTTGGACTCCTTCAAACCCAGATGCATCAATGCCAAGAACATGGATTGGAGAAAGTCCTTCAAACATGTACTTACATGATTTCTTTATTTATGAAAGAGATTATCTAAGACTAAAAAATCTATCTATTGGATATACATTTGATGAGGGAGCTGTTCCTTATGTGGACAGTTTAAGAGTTTACTTCCAGGGAACAAATCTTCTTACATTTACAGATTTCCCACAGGTAGTAGATCCTGAATCTAGAACTGGTAGAGACTCAAGTAAACTTGTAGGTAACGATTATCAAGCTGGTGCTGACAGGATTATCCTTGACTATGGACAGTTAAAGACTATGTCTTTAGGAATTAACGTGAAATTTTAATATAAATGAAAACTTTTAAAACGAATAATATGAAAAATAAATCTACAAATATTATAAGCAAGACTATATTGTCTTTAGGTCTTATAATGACACTTTTCATTGCATGTGAAAAAGATTTTCTGGAAAAAACAGATCCTGGAACAGGTAGCGTTGATGGTTTTTATACTTCAGCTGCTGAATTTGCTTTAGGTGTTAACGGTATATATGGGTCTATGTATGATTCTCATTATACTTCTGGTAAGTTCTGGGGAGGAAACTATTTTCATATGGTAATGGATTTCGATGTTGTATCTGACAACGGTGTTGGACAAGGTGCAGCTTGGAAAGGATATAGCCAATTGGCTTCGGGACTTGTAACTCCAAATACTGGTGAAATATTACACTGGAAATGGAATTATGGTTTCTCTGCAATATCCAAAATAAATGCAATGCTTGCCATTATGGATGATGTAACTTTTGAAGGCAATGAAGCTCAAAAATGGGAAGGTGAGTTAAGATTCTTAAGAGGATATATCTACTCAGAATTAGCTACACTATATGGAGGTGTTCCAATTATAACTTCTCCTATAAGTGGTGAAGAAGCTGATGCTCTTACAAGAGCTTCTCAAGCTGCAACTTTTGCACAAGCTGTTACTGATTTAGAATATGCTGCTGCAAATTTAGGATTAGATCCAAATAATGGAGACTTTGGAAGACCAACTTCTATGACTGCTAATACAACTTTAGGTCATACTCATTTAAGAACTGGAAATTGGGCAGCTGCTCAATCAGCTTTTGCTAAAGTAGTAGCTCAGGAAGGTTCTAAAACATCATTAGCCCCTATGGATAAGTGGGAAGGACTTCATGATGGTAGTGAGGAATATCACCCTGAAATTCTTTGGTCAATGCAAAACGACTTTGGTTTTGAATCAACTGGAGATTATGTATCATACGGTATGTTAACTTCAGATGGTTTTAATGGATGGACTGGTATCAAGTTTACACAAGATTTATTAGATTCATTCCAAATGACCGATGGTCAATCAATTGCAAGTTCTTCATTATATGATGCTGCAAATCCTTATGATAATAGAGATCCTCGTCTTAGAGCTACTTTCTATTTAGCAGGAGATGTATCTTATGATGGAACTATAGTTGGTGATGCTCAATTTAGTGGAGCATGTTGTAATGGTGATCTAAGAGGTCTAGCTGAGTATGGAATTGCTCCTGCAATGGCTAGAAAATATACTCAGAAAACTGATTGGAATGTTGACTTCGGTGGTTCGTGGGTTAACCTTAATGTCTACAGATATGCAGATGTTTTATTAATGCACGCTGAAGCTCTTAACGAAGGAGGAAATCCAACTGCTGCTGCTGGCTTTGTAAATAAAGTTAGAAACAGAGCTAATATGCCTGATGTTGCTGCAGGACTTTCTCAATCTCAAATGAGAGATGCAATTCTTCATGAAAGAAGAGTTGAGTTCGCATTAGAAGGTAAGAGATTTTTTGATCTAAAAAGACAAGGTATGCTTGTTGAAACAGTTAATGGAAACAGAGGATGGGACCTTCATGGTGGTGCTAATTTCAAGCCTCATTATGTGTTATGGCCAATCCCTGGACCAACTGTTGCGAATAGTCCAAATATTGAACAGAACCCTGGGTACTAATTCATATTTGGAATACATATAATTTTTAATAAATTATATTATAAAGAAAAGAGATAGAGAAAAAGAAATTTTTCTCTATCTTTTTTTAAATTAATGCCAAATGAAACTGCTTCTAAAACATATATTTTTTTGTTTAACATTATCTTTCTCTTATGGTCAGAAAGCTTTTGAGGATGTAACAGCTGAGTCAGGGATTGATCATTTGTTTGATATTTATCAAGGATTATTTGGAGGAGGAGTTACAGCATTTGATTATAATAATGATGGTTTTGAAGATCTGTTTATAACAGGAGGGAAAAGTCAAGATATTCTATATAGGAATAATGGTGATAAGACATTTACTGATGTAACAAAACTAGCTAATTTAACTAAAGAGAATTTTAATGTTACTGTTGGGGTGGTTAGCTCTGATGTCAATAAGGACGGTTTTATTGATTTATTCTTATCCACAATTGCGACTAGAAAAAATGGTGAAATAGGATTGTCTTCTAATATTTTATATAGAAATAATGGAGATGGAACATTTACAGATGTAACCAAAGAATATAAGTTAACAAAAACAAATTTCTCCACATCTGCATCATTTGGAGATATCAATGCAGATGGATATCCGGATTTATTTGTTGGTAATTATTTTAAAGACTTTTATTTTCAGGAAAGACTAACAAGTAATTTAGCTATTCTGAATCATTATACAATTAATGAGGATTATGAGCCCGCCTATGATGAATTATATTTAAATGTTGAGGGTAAATATTTCAAAAATATTTCTGATAAAATAGATGTTGGACCAGGATATGGTTTTGGAGGTGTCTTTACTGATATTGATAATGACAATGATCTTGATTTATATATAATTAACGATTTCGGTGAACAAAATATTCCTAATCAACTACTTGTTAACCAGTATCCAAAATTGGAATTTATAAATGAAAGTAAGAAACTAAAAATTGACTTTCCATTAAAATCTATGGGTGTTGCAGTAGGAGATTATAATAATGATAATTATTTAGACTATCATATCACTAACATTTTTGCAGGACCTTTTATTGTTAATAGAGGAAAGAATAAACCTTTTATAAACCTTTCGAGAAATATTGGAACTGGCTTAAATAGATCAAAAGGAATCTATGGTTATCCTGAGGCAATAATTGGTTGGGGTAGTATTTTTCTTGATTACGATAATGATACTGACCTAGATTTATTTAATGCTAATGGGCCTATTAATCCTTTATTAGATTTAATGTATAATACATTATTTGAAAATAAGGGTAGAGTTTTTACTCTAAATGAAAAGTCTGGAATTGAAGATTTTGGTATAGCTAGAGGAACAGCTCATTTTGATTATGACAATGATGGAGACCAAGATATTTTTATTGTTAATCAAAGACCTGTTTATGATCTTGCTGGAAAAGGAGGGACAACCAAATCAATTTTATATAAGAATACAAATGAAAATGGAAATAATTGGTTAAAAGTAAAGCTAGTTGGAAAAGAATCTACATCAAGAGGTTTAGGCGCACGAATTAAAGTTGTATCTGATGATCTAAATATGATAAGAGAAGTTGATGGAGGTTCAAGTCATGCTTCTCAAAATAGTTCTATTATTCATTTTGGATTGGGACAAAAGACAAGTATTGATTCTTTGATTGTTTCTTGGCCTAATGGGAAAATTCAATTTTTAAAAAACTTAGAATCAAATCAACTTATTGAAGTAAAAGAAACTACGGATAGAGGTTCGTTTTTGAATAAAGTAATCAACTCATTTAAGATAGACTAACAATGAGCTATAATCTAAAAAGTCTTTTTTTTCTACTATTTCTTTTATTGTATTTTCCTGCTTTTTCCCAAGACCATAGTATTGCTAGAAAATGGAATGAAGTAATTCTTGAATCCATTAGAAATGATTTTTCAAGACCAACAGTCCATGCTAGAAATCTTTTTCATTTTTCTGCGACAATTTATGATGTATGGTCTGCTATTGAAAAAAAAGGTGAAACTTATTTTCTGAATAAAGAAAACCATGGGTATTTTATACCCTATGTTGAAACAGAATTTACAGGAGATAAAGAAGAAAATTTGAATATGGCTATTAGTTATGCCGCATATAGAGTTCTTAATCATCGTTATGAAGTAACACCTGGATATGAAGAATCAAAAAAAGTAATAGACTCTTTGTTTTTGGATTTGGGGTATGACCCTAATTTCCATTCAGTTGATTATACAAATGGAAACGCTGCTGCACTTGGAAATTATGTTGCAGAAAATGTAATTAACTATGGTTGGCAAGATGGTTCAAATGAACAATATTTTTATGCTAGTCTTTATTATAAAGCTTCAAATCCCCCAATGATTTTACAAAATCCTGGCGCTAAATCATTAAAAGATCCAAATAGGTGGCAGCCTCTAGCCTTTGAAAAATTTATTGATCAATCAGGTAATGAATTGGCAGGATCTGTCCCAGAATTTGAAGGTCCTGAATGGGGGTTAATAAACCCTTTCTCTTTAGAAAAATCAAGTTATAAGGAATTGAAACGAGATGGCAATTTATATCCAATATATAATGATCCAGGACCACCTCCTAAATTCTTAGATCAAGAAGGGAATCTAAATCATGAATATGTTTGGAACCATACTTTTGTCTCAATATGGGGGTCACATTTGGACCCAAATGATGGAGTTTTGTGGGATATCTCTCCTAATAAGATTGGAAACTTGCCAATTAATATAGATAAATATGATATAAAAAGTTTATTAGAGATATATAATCCAATGAAAGGAGGAGATAGATCAGAAGGTTATAGAATAAATCCTTCAACGAAAGAACCGTATAAAGAGCAAAAAGTTCCACGCGGAGACTATACTAGAGTAATTGCTGAGTTCTGGGCTGATGGTCCAGATTCTGAAACTCCACCAGGTCATTGGTATACGATTTTAAACTATGTTTCAGATCATCCATTATTTGAAAGAAAATTTGAAGGATATGAAAAATTGAATCAATTAGAGTGGGATGTAAAATCATATTTTATACTTGGTGGGGCATTGCATGATGCTGCAATTACAGCTTGGGGGTTAAAAGGATATTATGATTATATCCGACCAATAAATGTTATCAGATATTTAGCAGATAATGGCCAATCCTCTAATCCAAATCTTATGAGTTTTAATCCAAAAGGAATTGAATTAGTTGACGGGTATGTTGAACTTGTAGAAAAGGGAGATCCTCTTTCTGGAAAAAATGGAGAGCACATTGGTAAAATAAAAGTTTATACTTGGCGAGGACATGAGTTTATAAAAAACCCGAAAGATGATTATGCTGGAGTTGGATGGATATTAGCAGAAAATTGGTTCCCTTATCAAAGACCCACTTTTGTTACTCCAAATTTTTCTGGATATATCTCAGGCCATTCTACATTTTCTAGAACAGCAGCGGAGGTTCTTACTTTTCTAACAGGAGATGAGTATTTCCCAGGTGGGATGGGTGAATTTATTGCTAAAAAAAATGAATTCTTAGTTTTTGAAAAAGGACCATCTCAAGACATAACTCTTCAGTGGGCAACTTATCGGGATGCTAGTGATCAATGTAGTTTATCTAGAATTTGGGGTGGAATTCATCCACCTGTTGATGATATGCCTGGGAGAGTAATAGGAAAAAAACTTGGCATTAATGCTTTTAATTTTGGGAAAAATTATTTTACAGTATTGGATAATAGAAATCTAAAATTTAATGATTATGCTCAAGTCAATTTAAATAAAAAACGAGTAAAATTAAACTTGAATAAATTAAAAGATGATGGCTTTAACAAAATTGCTTTCTATACTCAGAAAGGACAGAAAGTATCAGCTATAAAGCTTAGTTTATTAACCAATAAAAGTCTTCCTATAGCACAGAATATTTATTATATTAGTCTAGCCAAAGGAGGTAATTTTATCACTCAAAAAATCAATTAAATTATATGAAATTTAAAAAGCATTTATTATTATTAATTGGACTACTTAACCTAAGTTTCTTTTACGCTCAAACAGAAATTATTCCTTTATATCCGGAAGGAATACCTTGTGCAAATAATTTAACAATGGAGTTTGAATATGAGTCACCTGAACATAGATTGTTAAAAAAAATTAATACTCCAGAAATCTTATATTACCCTTCTCAAGTTAACTCTAAAAATAATAATAGACCTGCTATTCTTGTTATTCCTGGTGGAGGATATGTAACTAATTCAATAGATAAAGAAGGAATTGAAATAGCAAAATGGTTAAATGATTTTGGTATTAGCGCCTTTGTATTAAAGTATAGGCTTCCTGAATGGGATTCCTCAAATTGTAAATCTCAGATTGCTTTAATGGATGCACAAAGATCTATTAGAATTATTAGAAGTAATGCAGAAGAATGGGGCTATAATCCAAACAAAATAGGTGTTCTAGGGTTTTCTGCTGGAGGCCATTTAGCTTCTACATTATCTGTTCATAATGATAATGGAATCGAAAATGCTAAAATTGAAATAGAAAAGATAGGGAGTAGACCTGATTTTAGTATACTTATTTACCCAGTTATTACGATGAAAGATCCTTATGCTCATTCTGGTTCAAGAGAAAGTTTATTAGGAAAGAAACCATCAAAAGAAGATATAAAATATTTTTCACCAGAGATGCAAGTTAATACTAATACACCTCCTACAATCTTAATTCATTCAACTGATGATGAAGTTGTGCCTGTAGAAAATAGTATTATGTATTACCAAGCTCTTATAAAAAATAATATTCCTGCATCAATTCATGTCTGGGAAAATGGAGGACATGGATATGGTATCAGCAGAGCAGTTGGATCTGTTAAAAGCTGGACAAAGATTACACAAGAATGGATAGTTCAAAGACAATTAATTAAAAATAAATAAAATGAAAAGAAAATCATTATTTGCTATATTATTAATATTCAGTATTGCATGTGAAAGACCAGATAATACAACAACTAGTAATTCAGAAATTGACATAGTACCTATTCCTAAGGAAGTTACAGTTAATTCTGAAAATGAAGGGTTATTATTCTTAGATAATATCTCTGTTTATTATAAAGAAAAAAAGATATCTAATTTAGTTAGTGTATTAGAATCAGATATCAAGAAGTCAACTTCAATAGATATTAATTTAAAGAAAAGTATTACTGCATCTGCTGATATTGTTTTTGAAATTGATTCTGATTTAGCGAAAGAAGAATATGAGCTAGATATTACAGACAATATTGTTTTAAAGGGAGGAAGTTATGGGGCACTAGCAATGGCAAAAAGTTCATTATTACAAATAATGAATCATGTAAATCAATCAATAGTTTTTCCTAAAATAAATATTAAAGATCACCCAGATTCTGAGTATAGAGGATTATTAATTGATTTAGCAAGGATGTATCATGATATTCCAACTCTAAAGCAGATAATTGATTTAGCTGCTTATTATAAGGTTAACTATCTACAGCTTCACCTTAGTGATGATCAATCATTTACTTTTCCATCTGAAAAATATCCTAAGCTTGCAACACCTGATAGGCCTTATTCAAAAAAAGATTTTAGAGATCTAGTAGACTATGCAGATAACAGAGGTGTAATTATAATTCCTGAATTTGATGTACCAGGACATTCTTATCAGTTAGTTCAAGTTTATCCAGAAATTTTTGGTGTAAAAAACAATTATTTACAAATTGATACAAAAAAATCTAACGTAGTTAATATTGCCAGTGAAAAGGCATATAAAGCTTTAGATGAGATAATTGGAGAAATGGTTGAAGTATTTGACACATCTCCTTATTTTCATATTGGTGGTGATGAAGCATGGTTGCCACATTATGAAAATGTTCCTGAAGTTGAAGCATTTATGGAAAAACATAATTTAGAAAATGTTCATGAACTATTTAGATACTTTCTCGTTAGAATGAACGAGACAGTAAAAAAATATGATAAACAGATGTTTGTATGGGAAGGATTTAGAAGAGAAGGTACAATTGAAATTCCAAAAGATGTTGTAGTTTTTGGTTTTGAAACTATGTATCAATTACCAAGTCATTTACTAGAAGATGGTTATTCGATGGTAAATACATCTTGGACACCACTTTATCTGGTTAATGGAGGGGTTAAAAATCCAAGAGCTCAGAGAGCAATGTGGTCACCAGAATATATCTACTCCTGGAATAAATGGAGATGGGAGCATTGGTGGGATCAAACACCAGTTTATAAAAAACCAATGCAACTAGAAAAAACTCCTCTTGTGATTGGGGGCCAGATGTGTTCATGGGAACAAGCTGGAGAGGCTGAGATACCAACGTTAAGAAAAAGGCTTCCTACTTTTATAGAAAGAGTTTGGAATGAAGATGAAGTAATTCCATTTAAGGATTTCTTTAAAAAAGTTGAAGTGAATGACAGCAGGCTTTCAAAAATAATTAATGATAAAAGGCAAGATACTCTTCTATTAGGTTATGATTTTGATGGTGATTGTCTTTGGTGTAACTAATTTCTAATTAAAAAATAAATTAAAAATGAATATTATAAAAAAGTCCTTAATACTAGTTAGTTTGATTATTTTATCTTGTGACTCCTTCAAATCAGGAGACCTTGCTATAGCTTCTGTTTTTTCTGATCATATGGTACTGCAACAAAAAACAGATGTCGTGTTCTGGGGAAAAACTACTCCAAATGATAAAGTAATAATTAGTGGAAGCTGGGGTGAGTCTAGTGAGGTAAGTGCAGATGAAAATGGAGACTGGGAGCTAAAGCTATTAACACCTTCTGCTGGAGGTCCCTATAATGTTGAAGTAAAGGATTCAAAAAAATCAATTATATATGAGGATGTCTTAATTGGAGAGGTATGGCTTGCATCTGGACAGTCTAATATGCAGTGGAAATTAAATCAATATGAAGGCGGTATTGATAATCAAGAAGAGGAAATAGCTAATGCTAATTATAATCAAATTAGATTTTTTAATAACCCGATGGATCTTTCAGGAACTGTAGTAGGTTCTCAAAAATGGAGAATTGTAACTCCTGAAGCAGCTGGTGAGATGGAGGATGTATATAGTGTTGAAAGTTTTAGCGCTGTTGGGTATTTTTTTGCAAGAGAGCTATACAGTGAGTTAAGTGTGCCAATTGGTATAATTGGATCATCTTGGGGCGGAACAAGAGTAGAGGCTTGGACAAGTAGAAAAAAACTGAGTGAAATTACAGGTGTTCAACTCCCACTAATTAGTAAAAAAAAGATAACTACTAAAGAAGATTATGAGGCTTTACAGGAGTATTATAAAAGTTATAATGATTCCGTTGCAAATATTAATGATAAACTTTATGGATTTAACACTTTTGATTTACCTAAAATAACCAAGGATTCTACTATTGAAGAAAACTGGAAGAATCTTACTCTAAACGACAGCGATTATTCAAAGTTTGATTTTGATGACTCTATGTGGGATAAATGGGTTAAAAATTATCAAGCTCCAGGTAATCAATATCAGTTGCTATCAGGAAGATTTGAAAATGTTTTTGACCCAAAGGACTTCCTTTTGAATAATGGAACTATTTGGGTAAGAACAGAGATAGATATAGAGGATACCTCTTCAGACTATGAACTAATTTTAGAAGAAGGAGTAGACGACACTGATCAAACTTTTTTTAATGGAACTTTAATTGGTAATACTTTTAGTTGGAGTAAAGAACGAAATTATATAATAGACAAGTCTTTATTAAAAGAAGGAAAAAATGTCTTAGCTATAAGGATGTCAGATTTAGATGGCCCAGGTGGATTTAATGGTAGAATATTACTTAGAAATAATCAGAATCAATTTGAGATTCCAATGGAAAATTTTAGGTATAAACACCATGCTTTTTTACTTGACGGAAAATTAATTGTTCATAATTTAACTAGACAAGAATTAATTGAAAAATCATATTTTTTAAATGCAAATATTGTTCGTGGCTTTGCAACAGATACTCCTAATGAATATGCTATTTTATTTGATCGTATTTTATCAAATGTTATTCCTTATACTATAAAAGGAACTATATGGTATCAGGGTGAATCAAATGTTTTGAATTACAATGAATATCAAACCCTTTTTACTGCAATGATAGATGATTGGAGAGATAATTGGGGTTATGAGTTCCCTTTTTACTATGCGCAAATAGCTCCTTTTCCTGAGGTAGGTAATATTGGTGTTCGTGAGGCTCAAAGGAAAACTTTACAGTCTACAAATAATACTGGAATGGCTGTTTTAATGGATATCGGAGAAGAAGATGATATTCATCCACACAACAAACAGGATGTGGGTAAAAGACTTGCTCTTTTAGCTTTAGATAATGATTATGATTTTAATTTTATTTCTTCTGGCCC
>Ga0208277_1000702_pt1 | contig 19748 bp, 16 predicted proteins | sample ETNtaG_5_FD_185782 | JGI IMG/M metagenome (GOLD analysis project Ga0208277, IMG submission 185782) | Marine microbial and viral communities from oxygen minimum zone, Eastern Pacific Ocean - ETNP201406SV205 (SPAdes) (version 2) | ecosystem: Environmental > Aquatic > Marine > Oceanic ...
ACCGCTTTGGGTCAAGGCGAGATAGAAGGTGAACTAAAAGAACTTTCAGCGGATATCAATGGTTTCCTAGAGATTTTAAGAAATAAGAAAAAACTTGAAAGTGTGATCAAGGGTGAGCTTGAAGCTATAAAAAAGGAATTTTCTACACCTCGTAAAACAGAGATTAATGAAGGCGAAGTTTCAGAGATAGATCAAGAAGATCTTGTGCAGAGAAGTGATATGGTAGTCAGTGTTACAAATTCAGGATATATAAAAAGAGTTCCCCTAGAAATGTACCGCGCTCAGAAGAGAGGTGGTAAGGGTAGAGCTGGAATGAAAACCAACGAAGAAGATTTTGTTACTCAAGTTTTCACTGCAAGCACACACGACAATATGTTATTTTTTTCATCTACTGGGATAGTTTACAAACTTAAAAACTGGAAGATCCCAGAGTCTTCTCCTACTGCAAAAGGAAAAGCAATAGTCAACCTTTTATCTTTAAAACAAGACGACCACCTTTCAAGTATTCTAGTTTTACCTGAGTTAAATATTGATAATCAAAATCAATTTTTAGTTTTTGCTACTGCAGATGGAAGTATAAGAAAAAATAGTCTAGATGATTTTAAAAAGATTCAAGCAAATGGCAAGATTGCAATGAAACTTAAAAATGGAAACAGTATAGTTGGCGTTAAATTATGCACCGATGATGATGATGTTTTGCTTTCTACTAATAAAGGAAAATGCATTAGGACACCTGTTTCTAAATTAAGAACTACAAAAAGCAGATCTTCTATGGGAGTTAGGGGTATAAAGCTCTCGAAAGATGATCATATCATATCAATATCAATTTTATCTCATATAGATGTTACATCTGCTGAAGCCAAAGCATACCTTAAGTTAGTTACTGAAAATAAAAAAACTGACAAAGAAAGAGAAGAAATTGATAAAATCTTAAAGGAAGATAAATCTGAAGATATTAAGTTGTCACCTGACAGATTCGATGAAATGAAGGCCAGAGAACAATTTATTCTTACTGTAACTGAAAATGGTTATGGAAAAAGAACTTCATCTTTTCAATTCAGAATCTCTAATAGAGGTGGCTCAGGGATAATGTGTATTAGCACATCAGACAGAAATGGAAATGTATTGGCATCTTTTCCTGTTGGCAATGATGATGATATAATGCTCATTACCAAAGAGGGGCAATTAATTAGATGTCCTGTAAAAGACGTCAGAATAGCAGGTAGAAATACTCAAGGCGTAAGTATATTTAAGACTTCTAAGGACGAAAAAGTTGTTTCAGCATCTAGGGTTGAGATAGAGAGTTAATAAATTACTAGAGCATTGAAGCTAATCGATATATAGTCGCCGTCATGCAAAGAATAGGAATATACCCTGGAAGTTTTGATCCAATTCATAAAGGACACATAGACATAATAAACCGAGCAACCAAGCTTGTAGATAAATTGTTTATCGCTGTAGCAGATAGTCCTCACAAGAATCCTATGTTCAATCTTGATGAGCGTAGAGAGATGATTGAACAAGAGTTTTCAAAAGAAACAGGAATTGAAGTAATAGCGTTTAATAATCTTCTTGTTGATCTAGCAGATTCATTAAATGCGCAAATACTTATTAGAGGTTTAAGAGCTGTTTCAGATTTTGAGTATGAATTTCAAATGCTGGGCATGAATAGACAGTTGAATTCAAATATAGAAACTGTTTTTTTAATGGCAGATGCACAACGTCAATCGATATCATCAAATTTTATTAAAGATATCGCAAGATTGGGAGGAGATATTTCGAATTTTACAAATGAATTTGTATCAAACAAACTCAAAGAAAAATTTAAATGAATTTAAGAAAGATTTTAATATTAGCAATTTCATTTTGCTTTTTTAACAATATAGTATCTAATGCAGAAGGAGTTTTTATGGCAGATGATCCAGAAAATACTATTCAAATAGAATTAAAAGATGGCAATGTAATCATTGAATTGATGACAGACGTTGCTCCTAACCACTCAAATCGAATAAAAGAATTAGCAAGAGAAGGATTCTACGATGGGGTTCCTTTTCATAGAGTAATTGAAGGATTTATGGCGCAAACAGGAGATGGCCAGAATATGAACGGTACTGGCGGCTCAAGTAAACCAGATTTAGTAAATGAGTTTAGTAGTACTTCTCACTTAAGAGGAACAGTTTCAATGGCAAGAACAGCTGACCCAGATTCTGCAAATAGCCAATTTTTTATTTGTTTTGCTGAAGCATCTCATCTCGATGGTCAATATACTGCCTTTGGTCAAGTTATTAAAGGCATGGAACACGTTGATAATATTAAAAGAGGAGAACCTGGATCCGGAACAGTCGATGATCCTGATGTAATGATTAGTGTCAAGGTATTAGCCGATATTCAATAATGGACCTTAGTCAATTTGACTACCATCTTCCTGAAAAATTAATTGCAGATAGACCGTGCACTCCACGTCAAGCATCTAGAATGCTTGTAGGAGATATTAATTTAAAAGATGATAAATTTATAAACTTTCCAAAATATATTGGAGAAAAAGATCTTGTAATAATTAATAGCTCTAAAGTAATTCCAATCCTATTAGACGGCATCAGCAATAATGACAAAATTTCTATTACACTTCATAAAGAGATTAACGAGAGTGTATGGTTAGCATACGCAAAACCAGGTAAGAAATTATCTATTCATAGTGAAATTTCATTCACTGACAATATTAAAGCTAGAGTGTTAGATAAAATGGATTATGGAGAAATAAAATTGGAATTTAATTGTAATAGAGGAGATATAAAAAAATTTTTAGACGAGAAAGGCAAAATGCCATTGCCTCCATATATTTTAAAAAAAAGACAATCTTCAAAAGAAGACTTTACTAATTATCAAACTGTTTATGCAAAAGATGAAGGGTCTATAGCCGCTCCAACTGCCGGATTACACTTTAATAACGATATGCTCCAAAAACTAAAAAATAAAAATCAAATTGCTGAGGTTACTCTTCATGTAGGAGCTGGAACATTCCAGCCAATTAGAGGAAATATTAACGAACATAAAATGCATTTAGAGCACGGAACAGTGTCACAAGAAACAGTTGATCGCATTTTAAACTGTAAAAAAAATGGAGGAAAAATAATTTCTGTAGGAACAACTACCTTAAGATTACTTGAAGCAGCATCTTTAGAAAAAGGTCAGATTATTCCCTTTAAAGGTGACACCGATATCTTTATAAAACCTGGATTTATTTTCAATACAGTAGATATATTATTAACTAATTTTCATCTTCCTATGTCAACATTGCTTTTATTGATATCTGCTTTTGCCGGAAAAGAAAAGGTTATGGATTTATATAGAAAGGCAGTAGATATGAAGTATCGGTTCTATTCATATGGAGATGTAAGTTTATTATATAAGAATGACAAAATTTAAATTAACCCATACTGATGGCAATGCGAGAAGAGGAAGATTATCAACTCTCCACGGAGAAATTAACACTCCTGCTTTTATGCCCGTTGGGACCGCAGGAACTGTTAAAGGAGTTTTTACTAGGGATCTTAAAGAAACAGGATCAGAAATTCTTTTAGGAAACACATACCATCTTATGTTGAGACCGGGAGATAAGAATATTGCTGATGTAGGAGGGTTACATAATTTTATGAATTGGAACATGCCAATTCTCACTGACTCAGGCGGATATCAAGTATATTCACTTTCTAAATTAAGAAAGATATCTGATGAAGGTGTAACATTTAAATCTCATTTAGATGGCAAAGAAGTTTTTTTATCTCCTGAAAGGTCTATGGAAATACAAGAAAATCTTAACTCCGATATCGTTATGGCATTTGATGAATGTACTCCTTATCCAGCAACTCATAGTGAAGCAAGTAAATCAATGAAACTTTCGATGGATTGGGCTTTAAGATGTAAAAAATCATTTAAAAGCAAAAATTTACTTTTTGGAATCGTTCAAGGAAGTGTTTTTGAAGATTTAAGAGGAGATTCTGTAAAAGCACTAACAGATATAGAGTTCGATGGATATGCAGTTGGAGGTTTAGCAGTTGGCGAGACTCAAAATCAAATGTTCAATGTTCTTGATTTTACATGTCCAATGATACCTTCTGATCGGCCTAGATATTTAATGGGAGTAGGTAAACCAGATGATATTATTGGCGCTGTATCAAGAGGCATTGATATGTTTGATTGCGTCCTGCCAACCAGAAGTGGAAGAAATGGACAAGCATTTACATCAATTGGTCCTATTAATATAAGAAATTCTAAATATAAAAACTCAGAAAAATCTTTAGACGAAAGTAGCAATAACCCAATATGCAAGGAATATTCAGCTGGATACATTCATCATTTATTTAATGCGAAAGAAATGTTGGGTGGAATGTTGCTTTCATTGCACAATATTTATTTTTATCAAAACATGATGAAAGAAATAAGAGAAGCAATCGAAACAAGCTCTTTTGAGAATTATTCTACTAAATTTTTATCAATGTATAAAAACTAAATTATTTTCCGGTAAATTTTGGTTTTGTTTTTTGAATAAAAGACATAATTCCTATTTTTGTGTCTTCACTTCGACCTGCTATGGTTTGAGCGGCGCCTTCAGCAGATAATTGAGATTCAAAGTCATTTGAAAGACTATCCCAATAAAGGTGTCTTATAAGTTTATATGCAACTGTTGGACCCTCAGCAAGTTCAGTAGCCGTCTTCATTACTCTAGACATAAGTTCATTGTCATCAACCACATCATTGATTAACCCCCACGATAATGCTTTTTCTGCTGGTAGTTTTTCTCCAATCATGGACAGTTCCATGGCACGTGCCATGCCAATTTTTCTTGGAAGAACATAAGTTGAGCTAGCATCAGGGACCAAGCCAATAAATTTAAATGCTTGATAAAAATAAGCTGATTTAGACGCATATACTAGATCTCCAAATATTGCTAGGGAGCATCCAGCTCCAGCAGCGGGACCATTGACTGCAGTAATAAGAGGAACGTTAACATTTTTTAAATCCTTGAGCATAGGATGATAATGCTTCTCAAGTGCTTCTCCTGGATTAAAATCTTTAAATGAACTTGCTCCTGATGGATCTACTAGGTTTGCTCCTGAACAAAATCCTCGTCCTTCTCCAGTAATGACAAGACATCTAGCGCCAGTATTTCCTTCATTTATTTCTTTAATAGCCTCATGTAATTGACTTAGCATCTCTAAAGATAGAGCGTTCAGTCTTGTAGGGTCATTTAACGTTATAATCGCTACATTATTTTGATTTACTTCAAATTTAACTAGTTCAGCCATAATTTATATTGAATAGATTTATTACAATCTATATTCTTTTTGGAACAAAATCAAATAGAGGTAGATTATGGGTCTAGGTAATATAGGAATTTCTGAAAACTATCCTGAGGTAAGCAAGGATGTAATGGAATCTAAATTGAGCATTCTTAAGAAGAGATTTCTTTCTAGCTATAATTCAGATATTAAAGAAAGAATTGATCGCATTAAAAGAATACGAGCACTTGTAGAAGAAAATACAGATGCATTCCATAAAACTCTTGAAGACGATTTTGGAACTAGACATGAGCAGCTAAGTTTATTGGCTGATACCTTGCCCGTTATAGCTGGAGCTAACAATGCATTAAAACATATCCATAAATGGACAAAGCCTGATAAAAGAAAACCTAATTTTCCTCTTGGCTTACTTGGCAGCAAAGCATCAGTTCAATTTCAACCTTATGGTGTTGTAGGGGTAATTTCTCCATGGAACTTTCCTCTAACTCTTAGTCTTGCGCCATTAATTGAAATATTTGCCGCAGGAAATAATGCAATGATGAAATTATCAGAGTTTGTACCTGCGACTTCAGAATTAACTGAAGAATTAGTAAAAAAATTTTTCACCGAAGAAGAAGTTGTTGTAATCAATGGAGGTCCAAAGACCTCATCTGATTTTGCTACTCTTCCTTTTGACCATTTGTTGTTTACAGGATCAACCAATGTTGCAAGGAAAGTTTCTGAGGCAGCGGCATCAAATCTAGTTCCTTTAACACTAGAACTTGGTGGTAAATCGCCAGTTATAGTTGGACCAAATGCAAAGTTAAAGAAAAGCGTTGATAAGATCATGATGGGAAAATTAGTAAATGCAGGTCAAATCTGTATAGCACCTGACTATATTTTTGTTCCCCAAAACAAAGAAGATGAGTTTGTTCAACATGCAACTGACTTTGTAAAGTCACATTATCCTACAGTTAGAAATAACCCGGATTACACCTCTATTATTCATCTTAATCATTATGAACGACTTAAAGAATTGATAAGAGATGCTGAAGAAAAAGGAGCAAAGGTTGTTGAAATTAATCCTGCTAATGAAGACTTCTCACAACAAGAGTTTCACAAGTTACCTCCGACAATTATCCTAAACCCAACAGATGACATGAAGGTAATGAAAGAAGAAATTTTTGGCCCAGTTATGCCTGTTAAGACTTATTCAGATTTTAATGATACAGTTAAATATATTAACAGTAATCCGAAGGCCTTAGCTTTGTATTATTTTGGAGATGATAAAAAAGAAATAGATAATATTCTTGATAATACTACTTCAGGCCAAGCAGTTATTAATGAAGTTCTATTCCAGTTTTCAATGCATGACCTTCCTTTTGGAGGCGTTGGACCAAGTGGAATGGGCGCTTATCATGGCTATGACGGATTTAAAAACTTTAGCCATAAGAGATCAATCTTAAAGGGTCAAAATGTTCTAAATGCTGGTGAAATGATATCTGCACCATATACTGAGGCTACAGAGAAAAATATTAGGCGATTTAACTAAAGAATATTTTCAGCAGCAACTTTATTAGAATTATCCGTTATAAATTTAAATCTTAATTCAGGATTTTTACCCATTAATGCTTTAACTGATTTTTGAGTTTTCTTTTTATCTTTATTAGCTATCTGTATTTTTAAAAGTATTCTATTTTCAGGAGACATCGTTGTTTCTTTAAGTTGAGCAGGCATCATTTCACCAAGTCCTTTAAACCTATTAACTTCAACATCCGCTCCTTTAAATTCTTTCTTTATTATTTGATCACGATGCTTTTCATTTATTGCATAGAATATTCTTGACCCCTTTGAAATCTTAAACAAAGGAGGGACCGATAAGTATAAGTGCCCATCAGCTATTAACTTTGGAAATTCACTATAGAAAAAAGCCATAAGTAATGTAGCAATGTGGGCTCCGTCAACATCTGCATCAGTCATAATAATAACTCTTTCATAACGAATATCTTTTGAGGAATATTTCTCGCCCCTTTTGCACCCTAAGGCTTGTACCAGATCAATAATTTCTTGGTTTGCATTAACTTTGTCACGAGCAGCGCTTATAACATTTAATATTTTTCCTCTGAGAGGAAGAATGGCCTGGCTTTGTCTGTCCCTAGCTTGTTTTGCTGAGCCACCAGCTGAATCTCCTTCAACTAAGAATATTTCTGTTCCTTTGTTTCCATCGATTGTGCAGTCAGCAAGTTTCCCAGGAAGTGTTATTTTTTTTCTCTTAATATTTCGATCAATTATCTGATCAGATTTGTTTTGTAGTCTTATTTGTGATCTATTAAATGCATATAAAAATAAATTTTCAGCAGATTTAGTTTTTGTTATTAGCCATTGCTCAAAGAGCTGTTTAACTTTATTTTCAATTTTTCTACCAGCCTCTACACTTGAGAGCTTTTCCTTAGTTTGTCCTTGGAATTCTGGATTTTCAATAAAGATAGAAAGGATTGATCCAGATGAGCCAAATAAATCATCTTGATTTATTTGAGATGATTTTCTTTCATACTTTAATTTTGAAAAATCTTTAAATGCTTTAAACACAGCTGATTTAAATCCATTTTCATGAGTTCCTCCCTGAGGGGTTTTAATGGTATTGCAATAAGATTCTGCAATTGGCTCTAGGGTATCAAACCAATTTATTATTCCTTCTATAGAGCCTCCATCATCAAGATCAGACTTGAAATAAAATGCTTCATCAAATATCGGATCGTGTGGTTGAGATAGTGATTCAAGATAATCTTTAATTCCATCTGAGTAGTGAAGTTTATCCGAGACAGGTATATTTTTTTTCGCCAATGATTTAGGGCAAGTCCAATTGATTTCCACATTTGGAATTAGATAGGCCTTTGCTTTAGCCATGTTGTAAATAATTGAAGAGTCAAAATTAATTTCATCTCCAAATATTTCCGGGTCTGGTGAGAAAACTATTTTAGTACCTTTCTTAATAGAACCTTTCTTGATTTTTTTAAGACTATTTTTTGAGAAACCTTGAGAATAATTTTGAGTATAAACTTTTTTATCTCTTGCTATTTCTAAGGAAAGTTTTTTTGAAAGTGCATTTACTACTGAGACGCCAACACCATGAAGACCACCAGATGTTTTATAATTGTTATTTGAAAACTTTCCACCAGAGTGCAAAGTTGTCATTATTACTTCTGCTGCTGGTAGTTTGAATTTAGGGTGTTTATCTACGGGTATTCCTCTTCCGTTATCAGAAATTTCTATTGTTGCGTTATCAATAAGTTTTACATCAACTTTGTCTGCATGCCCTGCAACAACTTCATCCATCGCATTATCAAGAACTTCACTCACTAAATGATGCATTGCTATTAGGTCGGTACCACCTATGTACATTCCTGGTCTTTTTCGAACCGGCTCTAAACCCTCTAATACTTCAATATCCTTAGCTGTATAACTAGAGCTTGATTTCTTTACTACCTTAGCTTTAGGACTTTTCTTTTTTGAAGTCTTTTTTTTCTTAGCTTTTTTTACCATGATTACTATATACCACTAATAATAGATTCTTTACTTTGTGTAATATTTTATTAGTCTAACGACATGAATTTATTGAGATTTTAACATGTCAGCTATTGAATCAAAAATTATGATTAACTCAGAGTCTTTTAAGAAGAATCAAGAGGATCATCTAAAACTAATTGATGAAGTTAAAGGGTTAGAAAAGAAAATAGCTGATAATTCTGCGCGATCTAAAGAAAAGTTTGACAAAAGAGGACAGTTACTTCCACGTGAAAGGTTAAAGAAACTATTGGATCCAGGGAGTTTTTGGCTGCCTCTTTCTACTTTAGCCGGCTATAAGATGGGCGATGACGATGGAGATAAAAATATTGGTTGGGGAAATGGAATAGCTGGGATTGGTTATGTGTCTGGCGTTAGATGCATGATAGGAGTTTCAGATGCTGGTATAAAAGGTGGCAGTGCTTCAGCAATGGGCATGGAAAAAGGCTTAAGAAATGCTCAAATCATTTTTGAGAATAAACTTCCATTTGTACAATTAATTGAAAGTGCAGGGGCAAATCTTCTTCGACAGACAGATATGTTTGTTAAAGGAGGAAGAAGTTTTGCAAATCTAGCTAAAATGTCTGCAAAGGGACTTCCTACTATTGGAGTTGTTCATGGATCTTCAACTGCCGGAGGAGCATATCAAACAGGCTTATCAGATTATATTATCGTTGTTAAAGAAAGGTCTAAGATATTTCTTGCAGGACCACCTCTTTTAAGGGCTTCATTAGGAGAAATTGCTACGGATGAAGAAATTGGAGGAGCTGATTTGCATTATGCAGTATCTGGACTTGCTGAGTATATGGCAAAAGATGATGCTCATGCTATTGAAATAGCTCGTGATGTAATGAAGAATATTGGATGGAATAATGATTTTATTACAACCCAAAAAACAGGATACAAAGAACCAATATATTCACCAGATGAATTAACTGGAGTAGTTCCCGTCGATTATAAAGTTCCATATGATTGCAGAGAAGTTATTGCAAGGATAGTCGATGGCTCAGAATTTTTAGAGTTCAAAGAAGGTTGGGGTAAAACTTTAATAACTGGTCATGCAACTATACATGGATACAAAGTAGGAATTTTAGGAAATAACGGCCCAATATTTTCTGAAAGCGCAAACAAAGCAACTCAATTTATTCAAGTTTGTTCCCAATCAAACACTCCTTTGATCTTTTTACAAAATATTACTGGTTTTATGGTTGGTACTAAAGAAGAAGCCAAAGGAATGATTAGACATGGATCCAAAATGATTCAAGCTGTTACAAATTGTACTGTTCCAAAGATAACATTAAGAATAGGAGCTTCATTTGGGGCTGGAGAATATGGAATGGCGGGTAGGTCATATGATCCGAGATTTTTATTTGCTTGGCCTAACGCCAAGATGAGTGTCATGGGAGGAGAGCAGGCTGCAAGAACAATGGCCCAGGTTGCTCTAGAAGGGGCTGAACGTAAAGGTCAAGATCCAAAAAAAATATTTGGAGAAAATTTGGAAATGTTAGAGGGAATGAAGAAAAAATTAATAGATCAATACAATGAAGAAGGAGAGGCAATATTTTGTTCAGCAAGACTTTGGGACGATGGAATAATTGATCCTCGTGATACTCGTAAAATACTAGGTGAGTGTTTAAACATTATATCCGATGGTGATAAAAGAGAGTTAAAGCCAAATACTTTCGGCGTAGCGAGAATGTAATTAATTCTTTCCTGGAAGAATATCTAAATATTTAGAAATAATACCAAGCATTACTTCGTCTGAACCTCCGCCAATTGATCCTAAACGACCATCTCTAAATCTTCTTGAAATAGGAGACTCATCCATGTAACCCATACCCCCCCAATATTGTAAACACGCATCATTTACTTCTCTAGATAATCTTGTTGCTTTTAACTTTGACATCGAAGCTAATTTTGTACAGTCGCCACCATTGACATGAATTTCAATTGCTTTCCATGTTAGTGATCTTAAAGCTTCAACCTCAGTCATCAGTTCAGATAATTTATAGTGAACTATTTGGTTATCTAGGATTGGTTTTCCAAATGTTTTTCTTTGTCTGGTATATTCAATAGTTTCTTGTATAGCCAGTTCACAACCAGTGTAACCACCCAAAGCAGCAAAAAGACGCTCCTCTTGAAATTGTAACATTTGATAAACAAATCCCTGTCCTTCATCACCAATTAAGTTTTGTTGAGGAACTCTTACATCATCAAAAAATATTTCTGCTGTATCAGAGGAATTCATTCCCATTTTTTTTAATTTTCTATTAATTGTGACACCCTTAGCTCTTTTTCCATTTTCTTTAAGAGGAACGCAAATAAGTGATTTGTTGAAATGTTTATTTTTTGCATCAGGGTCTGTATTGGCTAGCATACACATCCAATCAGCTTGAGTACCATTTGTGATCCACATCTTAGAACCACTAATGACATAGTCATCTCCGTCTTTTACAGCATTGGTTTTAATAGCAGAAACATCTGAGCCAGCACTTGGTTCTGAAACACCTAAGCATGCTACGAAATCACCTGTGATAGACGGTTTAAGAAATTCATTGCAAACTTTTTCAGAGCCAAACCTCGCTAAAGCTGGAGTAGCCATGTCTGTTTGCACACCAATTGCCATTGGCACACCTCCGCATGAGCTGTGTGCTATTGCTTCGTTTAATACGGCACCATATGTATAATCTAATTCAGATCCACCGTATTTTTCAGGTTTTGTGATCCCAAGAAAACCTTGATCACCAAGTTTTTTAAATAATTCCCCAGCTGGGAAGATTTCATTTTCTTCCCATTCATCCACATAAGGATTTATCTCAGTCTCGACAAATTTTAATGCCGATCTTCGAAGTTCTTCGTGTTCTGAGGTTAGCTCCATAAAGACTATAAAGATCTAATTAAACGCTATAGTAGTTCTTAAATTCAATTGGATGAGGTGAATGCTCTAAGTCATACACATCTTCCATTTTTAAATCAATGTAAGCATCTATTTGATCATCAGTGAATACTCCGCCTTCAGTTAAAAAAGAACGGTCAGCATCAACAGATTGTAATGCCTCTCTTAATGAACCACACACTGTTGGAAGTTGTCTTACTTCTTCTTCAGGTAACTCATAAAGATCTTCATCAGCTGCATCACCTGGATCAATTTTGTTTTTAATTCCATCTAGTCCTGCCATTAACATAGCTGAGAATGCTAAGTAAGGGTTAGCACTTGGATCAGGGAAACGGACTTCAACTCTTTTTCCTTTTGGGCTGTCAGAAACAGGTATTCTGCATGAAGCAGATCTATTTCTTGCAGAGTAAACAAGTATCACAGGTGCTTCAAAGCCAGGTATAAGCCTTTTGTAACTGTTAGTACTTGCATTTGTAAATGCATTAAGGGCTTTTCCGTGTTTAATAATTCCTCCGATATAGTGTAGCGCCATATCAGATAATCCAGCATACTTATCTCCTGCAAATAAAGGTTTTCCATCTTTCCAGATTGATTGATGGGTATGCATTCCAGTTCCATTATCGCCTTTAACTGGTTTTGGCATGAATGTTGCTGTTTTCCCAAATGAATTTGCAACCATGTGAACTCCATATTTATAGAGCTGCATGTTATCACCTTGTTTTAAAAGCGTATCAAAGACTAACCCTAACTCATGTTGGCTCGGAGCAACTTCATGATGGTGTTTTTCCATTTTTAATCCAAGATTTTTTAATTCTTCTAAAAATTCTGTACGAATATCTTGAGCGCTATCCACTGGAGGAACAGGAAAGTAACCACCTTTTATTCCTGGTCGATGTCCAAGGTTGCCACTCTCATAATTTCTATCAGTGTTGTAGGGTCCTTCAACACTATCAATTGAAAACATAGATTTATTCATTTCAACTGAATATTTAACATCGTCAAAAACAAAAAACTCTGCTTCAGGCCCCATATATATAGTGTCACCAGCGCCACTTGTTTTAACAAATGCTTCAGCTTTTTTAGCTGTTCCTCTTGGATCTCTTCCGTAAGGATCTTTGGTTACAGCATCAAGAATGTCACAAAAAACCATCATAGTTGGTTGAGCTGTAAATGGGTCCATAACAGTTGTAGAAAGGTCAGGCTTTAAAATCATATCGGACTCATTAATAGCTTTCCAACCAGCAATTGATGAACCATCAAAATAGACTCCATTATTTAAGAGATCTTCATCTACTGCTGTTCCATCCATAGTTAGATGCTGCCACTTTCCCTTTGGGTCAGTGAAGCGAAGATCTAGATATTTTACACCTCCATCTTTTATGGATTTTAATACATTATTTGAGTTACTCATTTTTAACCTTTCTTTATAGCGCGTCCGAACCAGTTTCACCTGTTCGAATTCTTATTACTGTCTCAATATCTGAGACAAATATTTTTCCATCGCCAATTCTATTAGTATTGGCTGCGGATCGTATGGCCTCTGCAGCTTTATCAACAAGCTCGTCTTGAAGTATGATTTCAATTTTAATTTTTGGTAAGAAATCACCATACTCAACACCAGTGTTTACTTCAGTAAAGCCTCTTTGTCTACCAAGCCCTTTAGCTTCAGAAATTGTAATCCCTCTGACTCCAACCTCTTCAAGAGCCTCTTTAACTTCATCAATTTTAAAAGGCTTAATAACCGCCTCAATTTTTTTCATCGAAATTTACCTTTCTAATTTAAATCCAATTGAAGCAATCTCAAATAGAAAATAAAATCATTAGGATGTTGCCACCATTAAGAACATTTGCCAATATGACAAGTAAGAATGCGGATTTTAACTAGAATTAAAATTTTATTAACATTATATATCAATAGGTTAATCATAATGTCTAAAGGTATGACTGAATACATACTATCAAATGAAGAAATGACCCTAGCAGATCAGATGACCATTGACTCCGGAATATCTAGTATTCAATTGATGGAAAATGCTGGTAAAGCGGTATTTAAGAATCTCCCCACAAAAAATGTCAGCAGAGTATTGGTTTTGGTTGGACCTGGAAATAACGGAGGGGATGGGTTTGTTGTAGCTAGATTACTTAGTGAGATAGGGATCTCTCTAGATATATATTTTTATAATGAGGGAAAAATATCTAAGGATTGCCAAACCAACAAAGATAAAATTGATACTAAACTTATAGTTAACGAAATTAATGATTTTTCTAAATACTCATATGTAATAGATGCATTATTTGGAACAGGTTTCACAAGAAAGACCCCAGACATCTTGGAAATAATATTTTCTAAAATAAAAAAGAATAAAATCCCTGTTTACTCAATAGATATACCTTCAGGAATAAATGGTAATTCCTCTATGATCGACGGGGATTGCTTGCAATGTGTTAAAACAATAACTTTTTTTAACAAAAAAAAATGTCATTATTTATATCCAGGTAAAGAGTTTTGTGGTGAAGTAATAGTTGAAGATATTGGGATTAAAAAAGATATATTTAAAACAATGAAGCCAAAAATTAAAAATAATAATCCTGAATTGTGGATTAGTGATTTCCCATTTCCAGGTTCTACAGATCATAAATATTCACGTGGTTTACTAGTAATTAATTCTGGCCCTCTATACAAAACTGGAGCTGCAAGATTAGCAGGCAGATCAGCTATGAGAGTGGGGGCCGGTGCTGTAAAATTAATTTGTGATGAAGAGGCTGCAAAAGTTTTAGAACCTCAAATTTCTGTAGAGCTTATTTCTGTTGTTAAAGAAAAAAATGAAATTCAGCAAATATTTAAAGATAAAAAAGTTTCTAGTATTTTAGTTGGTCCAGGAAATGGAATTAACGATGAAACTAAATCAAGAACTTTATTGGCATTGGCATTTGTAAAACATGTTGTAATAGATGCTGATGCCATTACATGCTTTGAGAAAAATCCTAAAGAGTTGTTTATTGACACATATCCACACACTATTTTAACCCCACACGAAGGTGAGTTTCGTCGATTGTTTGGAGAAGAAATAGCATCTATTGATGATAAAGTTGTAAGAACTGTAGAGGCATCAAAATTATCTGGAAGTATAGTTGTATTGAAAGGCTCGGATACAATCATTGCAGATCCTGAAGGCAATGCTGTTATAAATTCAAGTGAAGCACCATATTTAGCTACAGCAGGTTCAGGCGATGTTTTAGCTGGCATTATAGCCTCACTAGTTGGAGAAAATAAGATGAACGCTTTTAATGCAGCTTGTGCAGGAACATGGATACATTCAAAGTTAGGAGAATTGATTGGGCCAGGGTTAATTGCAGAAGATTTAATTGACAATATCCCATTAATTATTAAGAAACTTCATAATCATGATTATTAAAGTATTAAAAATTCTATCCATATTAATTTTATCCAGCTCAACCTATTTGATGGCTTATGAGAAGAATGAGAATGCATCTGCTATGTTAGGTGAGACAAAAATAACGGGAACAGTAATTCAGAATAGTGATGGAGAAAATTTACTAGCATGGTTTGGAATACCTTTTGCCAAACCTCCAGTTGACGAATTAAGATGGAAGGCTCCAAGAAATATAGAAATTATAGGAAATGAATTAGATGCATCAACATTACCTAATCATTGTGTTCAAGTATCAAATTTTTATGATGAAATTGATGGAATAGAGGCTAACTCCATTATTGGCTCTGAAGATTGCCTATATCTAAATATTTTTATTTCAGAGAAAGCAATGAATCTAAATAAGAAGCTTCCGGTACTGTTTTGGATTCATGGAGGTGGAAATACTTGGGGATATTCAGCTTCAAAACTTTTCACCGATGGTAACTTTGTATTCGAACATGACATTGTTTTGGTTACCACCAATTACCGATTAGGTCCTTTTGGATGGTTTCATTACGAAGGTCTTAATGAAGGCAGTTCAGAACCACTAGATCAAACAGTTAATTTTGGAACGCTTGATACAATTAAATCTTTAGAATGGGTGAATAAACATATTGAAGCCTTTAATGGAGATCCTGAAAACATAACAATCTTTGGAGAGTCTGCGGGCGGAAGAAATGTTATGACTTTAATGACAACTTCTCAAAGCAAAGACCTATTTCAAAGAGGAATAGCTCAAAGTGGTTACCTTGGATCAGATTCATTAGACTTTGCAAAAAATGACCCTAGATCTGGTTCTGATGGATTTATAAAAAATAGAATTGCACTTAAATATCCTGATCTTGCAGAAAATGAAATAAAACAATTCATGCAGGATAAGAATAAAACAATTAATTTTATAAGAGGTTTGAGTTCAGAGGATATTATTAGTTATTACAGGATGAGAAATGATGCATCAGAGTTAATTGATGTTCCAAATGTAATTCCTGATGGAGTAGTTATTCCTGAGAAAGGTATCTATGGAGCTTTTCGTGACGGGGATGTTCATGACAAAGAAATGATATTTGGTTCTACCAGAGATGAAGATAAGTTATTTATGTTCATGAATGATTACTTTGTTAATAAACCATTAAGTTTTTTATCTTGGCTATGGCCTGGATTTGACATGTATGTGCAGCCAAAGGACCCAAAGTTTTATGATCTTTATGCTAAGTATATGGCAGAGTCATGGAAATATGGAGCGGTAGACCTTCCATCAAGATTTATGTCTTCTACTAAAGAATCTAATATTTACGCCTATAGATTTGATTGGGATGAACAGCCTACTGAATTTGGAGTTCCCTTATCCAAGTTGATGGGGGCAGCGCATGCCATGGAAATCGGATTCATATTTAAATCTGCTGGACTTACGGGCGAAAGCGATAATTACATTACTACAGCTATTTATGATCCCGAGAACCGAGATACAGATATAAAGCTTGCTGATGAAATAGGAGAGTATTGGGTTAATTTTGCATACGACGGTAATCCAAGTTCAAATCCTTATTCAAAAGATGTTGAATGGTCAAACTGGGACGCAAAAAATGACAAGGAAAGATTCATAGTACTTGATACTGTAAACGATAAAGGCATAGCCATGTTTAATGCAACACTTTCAGCGGATTCAATTCTTCAGGGCCTAGCTAGTGAAGATTTAACTGTCGATCAAAAGTGCGCAACTATAGGCCAGATGTTTAATAGAACAACGCTTACTAAAGAAGAAGTTGACGACATTTATTTAACTTTTCTAAATGGAAAGTGCTTAAACTAGACTTTTTTTAGCTTTACTTCGTAATTATCAACTAGTGTAATTTCTTGGATGCCGTCTATGTGCATTTTGAATTTTTTAAATTCTTTTTTTGCTTTTACTCTTTTTCTAGCATCTGATTCATCTTTAGCACAAACAAATAAATTAGTGTGCCCCTCATAGAATCCTTTAGATACATCTTTAGGATCGTAGTAGCCTGTATGAATTTGATATAATTTCATTGAAACAATAATATAAACATTAATTATATTGTAAATCTAATATTTGCAGATAATTTACTTCCATGCAGCCCAAACATTTAATGCTTGTTTTGTTGATAATGATTTTATATGGGAGTTCTTATCCTGTTGGGAAATTAGGTATCAATACTATTCCACCACTACTATTTACCGCATTAAGAGTAGGACTCATCTTTCTTGCATTTTTACCTTTTTTTAAATTTCGATTACCTGAAAAAAAACTGATCATGCCATTAATTGCATTTTCTCTTATTATGGGAATTGGAACCTATGCCATTTTATACTTTGCCTTAGAAAGACTAACTATTGTTGCTCCGATCATCATTGGATCTCAAACAGCAATACCAATTGGCCTTTTATTGAGTCTTTTTATTCTAAAAGAGAGTGTTTCTTTTAAAAAATGGATACTGATAATTATCTCATTTATAGGGATTATAATAATTGCATACGACCCAAGAATTGTAGATGATAAATTTGCATTATTACTTATTTTAGGAACTTCATTCTTCTTTGCATTAGCGAACATGATGGCCAGAGTATTAAAAAATGTTGATACGGCAGTTTTAAATGGATGGCATGGATTAATAAGTTTTATCCCAGTTATTCTATTGTCACTTTACTTTGAAGGTAATCCAATAAATTATTTATATCCAATAGATGGGGTCACTCTATTTGCTGTTCTCCATACAGCTTTAATTGTTTCAGTTATTGGACATGCAGGGATGTTCTATTTATATAAATTTTACCCAGTCACAAATGTATTACCTTTTTATTCATTGTTTCCTATTTTTGGAATCGCACTAACATATTTGATTTTCAATGAAACTTTGAGCATTTATGAGATAGTAGGAGGGATATTAGTAATAGGATCCGCCTATTTAATACACTCAGAAAATAAGAAAGAATTAAATTAAACTAAATTTTTAGGTTTTCCTGAATAGAATGAATTAATGTTTTTGATTAATTGATCTAAGGCATTTTTTAAGGTTTCATCTGATGCCCAAGCAGTATGTGGTGTCCAAATAAAATTTGGTGAATTAATGATCTTATAATAAGGATGAGTTTTCTTTGGCGGTTCCAATGTAGTAACATCAATGCCGGCAGCACTTATAATTCTCTTATTTAAGGCATAGACAAGATCTTTTTCATTAACAATGCCGCCGCGTGCAGTATTAATTATTATTGAATCTTTTTTCATTAATTTTAATTCTTTTATAGAGATTAAGTTTTCAGTATTTTTATTAAGAGGACAGTGTATTGATAAGATATCAATGGTTTTTAGGAATTTATTTAAATCACTCTTTTTTAAATTTCTTGCTGACAAAAATCTAACTTTCATTCCAAAAGCTTTAGATAATTTTGCAACTTTAAGACCTATTGATCCTTTTCCAATTATACCAATTGTTTTTCCATTAAGATTTTGAATTTTCTTACTTAGAAGAGCGAATACTTTTCTTGTTTGCCAAATATTTTTTTTGATATCTTTTTCAAGTCCTTTTAATTGCTTTAATAGAGTTAAAATCATTGCAAGGACATGTTCTGCAACAGAGTCTGACGCATAGTCTCTTAGATTTGTGACAGCAATTCCTTTAGATCTGCAATAGTCTAAATCAATAATATTAGTTCCAGTCGCACTAATTGCAATCAACTCTAAGTTATTTGCATTTTTCAAATTTTTTGATGTTAGATTTACTTTATTATTAACAATAATATGTGCATCTTTAATTCTAGCAGGAACTTGTTTGTCAGTTGTAAATCCATAATATTTCCATTTAGCTTTTAGTTTTAAAGGTGGAATTTTAAATCCTTCAGGAAAGGTGTCTCTGTCTAAGAAAACAACATTTTTTTTCATTATCAATTTTATATATCATTTATAATTTTTTGACTACCAAAGCAGTTAATATTCATAGAAATTTAATGATGATTATATAGATTATTACGGCTCATATTTCTTGCTTGATAGCTAAAAATCAATTATTTTTTCTGCTGGGCTTAGTTACATATTTTTTCATTCATAGATCGAATGAGAACTTAATGTTTATATAATTATATAAGTTATTAAATGAGACTATTTAAAAACTACATAGCAAATTTTTCTTTTATCATTGTGTTCTTGCTTTTGACCACTAACGTTGAGGCCCATAAGTATTGGGTCGCAGCTGATGATGGTACGACCAAGATTTGGCATGACTGGAATAACTGGTCTAATTCAGACGGTGGACCTTCAGGAGTTGCTCCTCCGAACCGAAATCAAGAAGCATGGTTTACTGATCAAAGTACGGTAGATGTTTTAATAACGGGTACGGTTGAAGTAAAAAAATTAAGGTTACGTAATGGATATACTGGAACAGTAAATGTGAATGATAATTACATGTCAGCCAGACAAGGAGTAGAACATAACATGGGTACTCTTTTAGTTTCAGGTACTGGCTATTTCCATACCTGGGGTAAAGGTTATTATCTCTACAATGGCGCTACTCTTACTGCAACAGGTAGTGATAGTAAGATAAAAATAGGCCATAACTTTCA
>Ga0208277_1000703_pt1 | contig 19744 bp, 14 predicted proteins | sample ETNtaG_5_FD_185782 | JGI IMG/M metagenome (GOLD analysis project Ga0208277, IMG submission 185782) | Marine microbial and viral communities from oxygen minimum zone, Eastern Pacific Ocean - ETNP201406SV205 (SPAdes) (version 2) | ecosystem: Environmental > Aquatic > Marine > Oceanic ...
ACAAAGCGTCAGGATTTGGGTGTGAGGATTCAAGCAGCGTATCTGCACGGCTTGCTTCACCACATTCAGTGCAAATCGTCATGAAATCAGAAAACTCTCCAACGTGCCCTGATGCTTCCAAAACGGCGTAAGGAGTGACGGTTGGGCATGAGAGTTCGACAATGTTGCCAAGAGCAAGCCAATGGTCGATCCATGTTTGATTCACACGATTACGTAGACGACCACCCACAGGCCCGAAATCGTAGAGGCCTTTCGCTCCACCGTGGATTTCAAAGGCTGGCAAAATAATGCCACGACGCTTGAACATCCCAGACATGCGTTCCAGCCGGTCAACATCCTGTTGCATCGATTCCACGCTCATGCTGCCTAACACGAACCACCTTTCAACCTCACCGTCGATTTTTGCATGAAAAGCCCCAACCGTAGCGTTAAGAAGCACGGCGAAATGCAAGAATCATGGGGCAATCGATGGTGGCGATCATCGAAGCCGATTGCACGGGTTGTGACCTTTGCATACCTCATTGCCCATTTGAAGCCCTTCTCCCTTTGCTCCACTCCCCTGAAGGTCGAGAGAAGCCAAAGCGTCCCGTCGTTGTCGTTGAGGAACAATGCGTAGGTTGCCTCTCGTGCATAGGCTCGTGTCCAACCCAAGCCCTCCACGAAGTCAAGACCCCACCAAAAGCAGAATCATCCCCATTGCTCAAACCATCACCTCGACCCGCCACAGAAGTCGTAAATCGATGGAAAAAAGGTGGATTGCGCTGGGCCTGAGTGAATTCTTGCCTCAACCTAAACCAATCGATGAAAACAACAGGTTCATTTACTCGTTTCGTGCGAGAGGGACTCACGGGCACGTGAGAAAAAAATGGCAGATATACACTATCTAGACCAACCTCTGGAAACAGAGGCTTTGCTGAAGCGGTTATGCCCGCCCGTTCGCAACTGGTTCAAAGATAAATTTCCAGATTTTACACGCCCGCAAAAATTAGCGATTCCAGCCATTATTGAACAAGAACACCTGTTGCTTTGCTCCCCAACCGGTTCTGGAAAAACATTGACTGCGTTTCTTTCAATCATAGACCAGCTTGTTCGTCGAGCCCTTGACGGGAAACTCGAGAAGCGTGTCTATTGTGTCTATATCTCACCAATCAAGGCACTTGCTAACGATATTCAACGCAATCTTCTCGGCCCACTCAAGGAAATATCTGACCGCTACCTCCCCGATCGTGCTCAAGAAATTAAAGTCGGACTCAGAACGGGAGATACACCACAAAGCGAACGACAAAAGATGCTTCGCAATCCTCCCCATATTCTCATTACCACACCCGAAAGCCTTGCCATTGCCATCACTTCACCAAGGTTCCAACCAATCGTAAGCGAAGTCGAATACATGATTATTGACGAGTTGCATTCACTCGTTCCAACCAAACGTGGTGTCCATCTTGCGCTCACATTATCCTACCTTGATACGCTTCTCACACGCCCAGTTCAACGGATTGGTATTTCTGCTACGATGGAGCCACTGGAAACTGTTGCGGAATTTTTGGTGGCCAGCGATGACCAAGAAAGCAGAACAGCAGCAACAAAGGTATGCATTGCGAAGGTCTCAGGTTCAAGGGAATTGGATCTTGATATTTTGATTACAGATCCGAAATTCAGTGACTTGTCAGTGATGAAAATATTTGATAAAAACATCGAAGCGGTGGCAGATTTAATTGCAGCACATAACACCACCCTTGTCTTTGCGAACACAAGGAAAATGACTGAAAATATTGTTCTAAAATTACGCCCCTACCTCGGCGATTTGGTCGCAGGACATCATGGTTCAATGGATAAGAAAATACGTTTGGACGTCGAAAAGAAACTCAAACACGGGCATCTACGAGCCGTTGTTACCTCCTCATCCTTAGAAATGGGAATCGACATTGGTTCGGTTGACCTCGTGCTCCAAATCGGCAGCCCTGGCGACATTGCGACAGCACTGCAGCGAATAGGTCGTGCTGGCCACCATGTAGGCGGAATACCCCGCGCTCGTTTCCTCCCCTCAAGTGTCGATGACTTGTTGGAGTTAGCAGCGTTACAAGCAGCGATCCAAACTGGCGATATGGACAGGTTAGACTTCCCAGAAAATTGCTTGGACGTGGTAGCACAATTCATGATTGGTCTTGTGATTATCAATCAAATTGACATTGATGAAGCCTACGAAATTATCGTGAATGCTTGGTCGTATCGAAATTTCGAATATGATGATTTCATTGAAGTTTTAGACATGTTGGAAGAAGAACGACGTGTATGGGTGGACTGGGAAGAAAACATCTACGGAAAACGTGGGTATTCTCGAATGATTTACTACACCAATATTGGAACCATTGCGCCAGACAATTCTTACCTCGTGTTCAATGCCGAAGGATCCATTCTGGGACAACTTTCAGGCTCCTTCGTATCCAATTTACGAGGCGGGGACGTGATTCTTTTGGGTGGTTCAACATACAGGGTCACCAACATCCAAGGCACGAGGGTCAATGTGGCATCAGTCACTGGCCATCGCCCAACTGTCCCATCATGGTCTGGAGAAGCGCGTTCTCGTTCGAGGGAACTTTCCAGCGCTCTATTGGACCTCATTGGCCACTGCATTGTCTCATTAAGAAGAGAAGAGGACCCGCGTATTCTCTTGCGTGACGCCTATGGCCTATCCAACGATGTTGCGAACGCCATAGCAAGGCATCTTGAAGAGCACAGTTTCGATTCCTTCCAAGTTCCAGATCCGAACAGAATTCTCGTTGAGCAAGTGCTGACTGGCGGGCATCCAACCTACATGATCACCACATGTCGCGGCCGAGGATTCAATACCGCTCTCGGCTATTTCATGGCAGGCATCGCAGAATCCAACAACATCGCAGTCATCGAAATGTCATTCGATGAGAATGGATTGCTGATCCGAACCTCAGAAGAAGTCGACCCCGGTCAGATGTATAAGGAATTCAGAAATAATAACCATAATGAAGTCATAGAACGCTATGTGATCAACACTCAAATTTTTGCTAAACGTTTCAGAGAAGTTGCGGGCCGATCGATGATCATCCCAAAACGAATTGGTGCAGAAGAAATCAGCCCACAACAATTCCAACAGAGAGCAGAAGCCTTGCTCAATAAACACAGAACCACGGATGATAGCCTTCTGATGAGAGAAGCGAAAAACGAAATTTTGTTTGGCGACATCGATATGAAGAGTTTAGAGGTGTTCTTGCAATCATGTGTACAAGGCGATGCACGAATTGTTCACAACAAAGTCACTGTACCCTCACGGCTTGGCATGTCATTATTCATGTCTGCATTTGAAGACTTAATGGCGATGAAAACAAGGGCGTATCTCGTCAAAGATATTGACCCCGCAATCTTACAGCGACTCCTCGGGACACGCAGTCTAGCTACGGAATTAACAGCTGAACAATTGGACAAATTCTACCTCGACAAAGCACCAATTCCAACCAATGCAAAGGAATTGATGATGTTAATGTCTCACGGAGGTGGACTTGATCAAGAATTCAACAACCCACTGTACAAAGAGAAACTCGCAGGCATCGAGATCGATACCATTCGTGGCTGGGTTACTCAGTTATGTGCCGAAGGAAAAATTACCAAACTTGACGGTACGGGCTCTAAACAACTTGATGGAAAGTGGTTTTCGCCGTTCATGGCAGAGATTCACGGCACACTCGGTTGCCTATCGGTCAATGGTGGAAAGGATGTCACAGATTTGAGGGAATTGCACACTCGAGGGCTTTCTTACAAAACAGCAACGTCATTCAACGAGCGCACCCCTACCGCCTGGAGCGAGCAATCACTTGGCGATCCACACGAAGCAATGCGAGTCAAGATCATCGAATTGTTAGGCAGTGAAGGCCCTCATACTGGGGACCAGTTGGAGGAACGTTTACCGTTCCCAAGAGCCATGGTGGACAAGATTCTACATGAGTTGGAAACTCGAAATGTTCTCTCTGTTGGATTCTATAAACAAACTGACGAAGCAGAATATATTCTCAAGATTGATGAGCATCGCCTGATCGATAGTTCAGAAGATGTGGTTGAATACCGCTGGGTACAAAATCTGGTTCTGGACAAAACATTCCAACAATATGGCGATGGTTTTTCTGCTTTCGACTCGCACGTCTTGTTCCAAAAACAGCAGGAACTTCTCTACAGGGTGACCGACTTTAGATTCAAAGATTGGCAAGATTTACAACTCGATTCAGACGTCATCATGGGCCGATTGCTGCACAACAGAATGGGCTACACAACGAAGGAAACCATTCCAATGCTCCTCGGACTCAAACCCGAACCTTGGGTTGGGCCAATGGAAGAAGAACTGCTCAAGCGAATTCCAATTGGTGAAAATGTAACCCGGCAAGAAATCATGGCAGATTTCCCAAAGGGCGATGAACATCGTTCCCTCCAACGTGACCTCAAGTACGCCATGTCGAATTTAGAGCGGCAAATGCTTGTGGTCAAACAATTCGAGGATGTACCTGGTAGGCGACGGCGCTTGTCGCTGTTCCACAGGGTTCACGATGTCTATGAGCCACTTGATTTCGAGAGCGCTCTTGTCGAAGTGATCCGCAGGATGGGACCGGTCAAAGGCAACACACTGAGGTTCTATGTTACCCGATCGTTCGAGGACCTCACCGTTGCGTTGATGAATTTAGAAAAGTCAGGCCGAATTGCCAAGGTCATGGCCTTAGTGCCTGATCCTGAAGCGTTCTATTGCATGCCTGAAGAAGTCGAATTACTGCAACAACCTCGCCGTGAAGACCGGACCATGCGTATCCTCACACAATCAGATCCGTATGTGTCTCGTTTCATTTGGGAAGTTCGTAGCGTTCTTGATCGAGGGTGGTACTTGCCTGTGTTCAAAGGCATTGATCCAATTGGCAAGGTCTTGATGTTCAAGGTCAATGATTACCTTGTCATCAAGGATTTGCATGTTCCTACGGCTTATATTGACGAATTTTGTGAAGCATTCAAGCTGCTGCTTGACAACCATGCCGACCAACTTGTCGATGTTGCGGTGCTGTCAAACTTCAACAGTGAACCAGTTTCGAGCCTTGGTAAGGAAACACGTGAAGCCCTTGAGAGGATTGGTTTCAAGATCACAGGAGAACGCATGATTCGGGGCGGTGTCGTTGACCCGCAACCTCGAGAAATTGCAGAGCGAGCACTGTTCCATCGTCACAATCTTCACCAAAAAACAAGGATGGAAAATGAAGTTATGGCGCTTCGTGAGGTCACCGAAATACGCGATGATTTTGCCCTTCGTGGACGCTGTGAATTGTACCGAGTCGACCTCAAGAGCATGGCAAGTGCAAATCGACTCCATCAAGGCATCAACCTACGCGGCCATCAAGTCTGGGCGACATACGAACATTTCCAGAACTTGTTAGCCATTCGTGGTGAGCCTTTTGATGAGGATTTATGGGACATCGTGGAATTCTTCAGCAGCAATACTGATCCTAACCTGTTCAAGGAACGCCACGCATTAACCCAATCGGAATTTAGAAAATTAGTACAGCCTTTGATTCGATCAGGACATATCGTTCAAGACTTCCGTGGTGGTTTTAGAACCGTTCAACAACGTGCTGGTGTTGATCCGGTTGAGTTGCGTAGAGAATACATTCGTGCGCTTGTTCAAGACTTCCCAGTGATCACACTCAAACAATTGCTACGATTGGCAGGTACACCGTTCAAACCAGAAGAGATCAAAGCTGTCCTGACCTCATTTGAAGAGGATGGAACGCTCGTGAAAGGATTCCTCATCGATGAGTTAGACCAAGTCTGTTGGGGGCGTAAAAATCTACTCGAGGAAGCCAAAGATATCCCGCCAATCCGTGATTTCGTGCTCCCTCCAAGCGATCCAATCGCTCCATACTTTGCAGACATCATGAAGGAAAGGTTTGGTTTTGGATCAGCCTACTTAGTCTTCAAGAACGCCGAACCAATCGCTGCATTCAAGGCAAACACCAGAAACAAAATCATCGATGTCAAAGATTACGAAGGCTCGGAAAAGGCATGGCGAATCGTCAAGGAATTTGCTTGGGAACATCAAATGCCACTTCAAACAGAATTGCGAATTGGTGGAAAACGCCTGAAATGATTTTCCTTCAAAGTGTAAAAACAGCGCACCAGTGAGTATATATCGGACGGTAAGGAGTTCTCTCCATGCGAACCAAGGCAACTCTGCTTGTCATGCTATTTCTGTTGAGCCTTATGGCACCGATCACACCTGGAGTGCATGCCCAAGAAGTTGAAGACATCGTCATCCTCGACACCGCAGTTAACCCGGCAAATAACCACACATATTACCTTCTGAGTGAGAGTTCTTGGACCGTTGCTGCGGAGGTGGCGCGTGGTTTAGACGGATTTCTAGTCACTATTGATGATGAAACTGAGAACCAGTGGCTGTTTGATACCTTCGCCTCATATGACAACACGTCTCGTCACCTCTGGACTGGCTTGTACGATGAAGATAACGATGGCGCATACCGTTGGCACAATGGAGCTCCCTTCTACTATCGAAACTGGGGTGCCGATCAACCTTCTGCAAGCGATGACGAAGGATATGTTCACATCGCCAGCACCAACATGGGCAACATTATGCCAGGGACTTGGAACGATTTGGAAAATGATCCTCAATACTTCCCCGTCTACGGCGTGGTCGAAGTCGGACCTGGTGCTGATTATTCGTTGAGGTTTGCTGACGAAGGCGACCGCATTGAAATCGAACACAATGAAGCCCTAAACATCAGCGACAGCATTTCTCTCTCCGCTTGGATTTACCCATTCCATGACGAAGGCATCCAATTCATCACGATGAAAGGCGATTATGGTTGGGGCATGTACCTCAACGCAGGTACACTGGCTTACTCATCAGAATACAGCCTTTCGCAACACCCTACAGCCAACATCACTGTCCCTGTTGAGACCTGGTCGCACGTTGAGGTCGAGGTGATCGAAGGGGTCGGTGGAGAATTCCGGCTCAATGGAATGCCAGCCGGGACCATCAGTGCTGAACAGGCCAAAATTCCGATCGGAGATTTTGGTTCGAATGACTGTTTCACATCTGGAGATGATTGTGATGAACTGTTTATTGCCAGCATGGGCGCTGGATGTGATTGCAATTATTTCATGGGTATGTTGGACAACATCTCCATTGGAACAGGGATGTCGAATCTCAGTGACGAACCAACCTTGGTCTCTCATTGGAATTTCCATGAAGGTGAAGGTATGCTCACCAACGATGATGCTTCCAATGCCACTGGGACGCTTTTCGGAGCCGATTGGGTGATGCCAGATGGCACCATTGTAGCTCAAGTCATCCAAATCAACAACGATGAAGAAATCGAAGGCATTTCGGCCAACGCTGGCGACAACCTTCTTTTCTTTGCCGACCTTGATGAAATGACAAAGGAATTGTTCTTCAATCTCTTCCCCACTCAATTCAAAGATGAAGAAATCACAATCAACATCTACTTTGGCCATAATAGAATTCCAAGTTCTTGGGACAATGACGGTTCCATTGAAGCACTGTGGGGCTACGCATTTGAGGAATTTACTTGGCCAGATGCCGGTCCATGGTGGGTGTTATTGGTCCCCGAAACTGACATTCAGGATTACACAATGGTCGTCTCGTGGGACGTTGCCGACCCACCGCCATCCGAGGATGAAATGACTGAACTCAACAACGGAATCCCTGTAACTGGGCAAACTATTGATGTAGGGCGCCAAGCAGAATTTGAAGATCGAGTCCTCTACTATTATGTCGATGTGGAAGAAAATCTCTCGAGTTTAACAGTGAGCACCTATGGCGGAACGGGGAATATCGACATCGGTTTGTCGTGGGGCACGGTACCTGATCCGTTCGATTTCTGGTTCTTTGAGGATGAGCCTGCGTGGGGTGGTTCTGGAGAAACTAACAATCCAAACCAAGGAAAAATTGTCTATGATAGTGGCCAAGGAAATGAACAGGATGCTACGCTTTACGATGTTGAACCAGGGCGGTATTATGTCACAGCCTACACCTACCAACGAGCCATGGATTTCACGATTGTCGCAACAATGGCCTTTGCACCTGAGAACACAGCTCCAGAAGATGCCGTTGAACTTACGCCGGGCGTGGCTTATGGCCCACTCACTGGATATGACGGTCTAAATCAGTACTTCAAGATCGAAGTTCCAACAGGAACTGAGCGTTTGGAAGTCGACCTCTCGGAAGGCTATGGTGAAGCCACCATGTACATGCGTCTTGAGCAATTCCCGACGGCTGGGGAGTATGACCTCCAATCTTCAACGCCCGGAGCTGGTGATAAGATTGGATTCAATGACCCAACACCAGGCACATGGTACATCCTTCTTGCCACAGAGGATGTCTTTGCTAACGTACTGATCACGGCTTCGTTTGAAGACAGGTACATTTGGTCCTATGATGGCACGCCAATCGAATTGTTCAATGGAGAGGAAATTAGTGGATTGGAAGCACCAGATGGTGAATCATTATTGTTCTTCGTCGAACTTGAAAGCCCTGGAAGTTATCTTGAAATCAACACCTATGGGGGAACTGGAAGCCTTGAACTGGAGGCCTCAGGCACGGTGCTTGAATTCAACTTTGGCGGAATCTTCGGTGAAGAAGATGTTGAAGATGAAAAAGCAGGGGATGGAAAGACCGAGGGAAGACAGGGTCGTCCGATGGATCAATTCACACCTGAACAAGTCGAAATCGAGTCGGATGGCGAAGGCACGGAGCACATACTCTACATCGAATTGCCAGCCAATGGACGGTTTGATATCACACTTACAGTCCAAGAAGAGATCAGTGATGTGAGCATCATCGCGATGTGGGAAGATTCACCTCTTGATCCAATCGAACCGGTTGATCCTGGTGAAGGCAATGGGGTTGAGACGTTTTGCGAAGACGAAGCAAGAACACTCTTTGAGGAAGTGGATCGCAATGGCGATGGCGTTGTTGACGAGCGTGAATTTATCTCGAACGACGAAACTGATGCCAGTGACTTTGCCACGGTTGATATGAACGCTGATGGTGAAATCGAATTCAGAGAAGCGCTCCAAGAATTGTGTTCATGTGAGAGTGAATTGCTGATCATTGCTTCTCAAATATCTCCATTTGGCGAGGGAGTTTCGGTCAAGGAATTTGCTACATTTGACCTGAAAAACAAATTCGACACATCAGCATTCGATACAGATAAAGACGGATTCTTGAACGGTGAAGAACTGGAAATTGGAAGCATCATCTGTGAAACAACATTCGATGCCTTCGATGGTGATGGCGATGGTGTGCCAGACGACGAAGATGCCTTTCCTGAAGACCCCAAGGAATCAGAAGACACCGATGGCGATGGAGTTGGTGACAATTCAGATCTTGCCCCTAGTGTTTCCAATGATCTCATCTATGGCTCGCTAGGTATAGTTGGTGCCATTGTGTTTGCATTGTTGATTTTGGCCTTCGTTGGCGCCAGCCGTGGCCAAAATGGCAAATCATCCAATGAATGGGAAGAAATCAAGCAACAAGACATTGCATCTCAAATGCTCGGACTCGATGATGATTCTTCGATTCAAGAGGCCTCCACCGCACCCAACGAATCCTATGTGACTGAGGCATCAGAGGTTACCAACAACCAGGCGTTTGCACCACAAGAACCACCATCTGCTACCGAAATGGCATCGATGGACGACTTTGCAGACCTGCTTGAATCGAGGCCGGAATCAAATGTCTCCACTCCTCCACAACAATTGATGGGGATGCTCGATGCAACAGGTGCTGAAACAATCGAATACCCTGCTGGTAGCGGAGTTTCATGGACTCGAAGCTCGCCAACAGAGCCTTGGCATCAACGTTAATTCGTACGGTTTTTTGGTTGAAGCAAGCCTAATGGCCTCAGCAACCGAACGATATGGCGGTGCAATTCTGGTAAGAGATCAAACATGATCAAGGCCATAATGAACATGGCAAACAGGGATACAAAACGGGCGACATAGCTGTGGCCAAATTCGAACACGGACATGCCAAGAAGCGTCCATTCGACATAGGTTGTATGCAGCCAAATAAGGCCTGCATTTCGGAAAAGATTCAGGATATGGATGAGAGGAATAGTGAGGAACAAGACACGAAGGCGCCTTCGCCAATCAATGTCGAGAACAGCAATCGCTCCGATGAAGATGACCATCGATTGTAAAGCAGTACATGCCAAAACGAAGTTGATTCCAATTGGCGTACCGTCGGCGAGGAGCAATTCTGTTTGGAAGACATATTCTTCTGCAGAAGAGCCCATGAACCATCGATTTCCTTCAAATTCTGACCATGCGACCTGTCCTTCAGCTGTATTGACCCATGTTTCCCCCATCACGATGTGATCACCACCGGAAAAGCGCAGGAAAAACACCGCTTGGCTGGCCACAAACCAGATTGCAAGGACACTGAGCCATGGAACGTGAGCGATGAGGAGGTATGGGCCACCTGCATAGGCAACCGCACCACGAGCCCAAGTGAGTGACGACTTGCTTTTTTCGTCTTCCGCACGAGCCTCCCAGACCGCCATACCAACAGCCATTGGTAACGTCATGACGGAGAACAACGTCAAAATCAAATCATCATGAGCCAAATAGAGTGATGCATCGTTGAAGAAATAAAGGCCAACGCACACCCAACCAATTTGGGCCAAACGAACTGGAGAGGCGTTCCTTTTGTGCCATGAAAGAGCCAAGGCGATGAGACCGACGGCACCGACGACCGAAATCACCTCGTTCGACACCAGCATGGCTCAACCACACAGCCGTAACATTTCAACCAACCCCATCTAAACACAAAACGCCTTCAAATGAAGTGCACACGCAGGGCTATGCGGGGGGTCATCGTTCAATGGACGCCTCGGGAACTTCCCGCAAATGCACCCGATCATGGAGGTATTGCCTTCATTGACAGAGATGGCGTGTTGAATATCGGTTCACCGAACTACATCAACACCCCATCTGAACTCGTCCTGTTGCCGAACGTCGCAGAATCCATTGGGCAATTACGCCGTGGTGGCTACAAAATTTGTATCGTCACCAATCAATCTCCAATCATGCGAGGCTTGTGGGGCGTTGATCGAATCCACCAGATTCACGATGCTATGCGAAAAATGCTCCTTGATCTTGACAAGGATGCACACTTTGATGCGGTCCTTGTTTGCCCTCATCGGCACCGTGATCGGTGCCATTGCAGAAAACCAATGCCTGGGATGCTTCGATTGGGTGAGCGGTTATTTCGAGGTGAAGCCCCAAAGCAATCCCAACTCGTGATGGAAATCGATGGTGGTGCCAAAGTCAATTGGTGGAATGAAAAGATTCTACCAAATCACCCACTCGATGCCATGATCGGTGATCGAGACAGCGACATGGGCGCTGGGTGGGCGCAAGGCGTTCGTTGTTTCAAAGTCAATTGGAACCTTGGATTGGCAAGTGTTACCGAGCGAATTCTTGATCAAAAGGACAGAGGCGACCCCTTCAATCCACTGAGGTGAACACATGGGATGGCTTGGACTGGATGATACGGATACGCTTACTGATGGTTGTACAACCTATACACTTCATCGCTTACTGAATGCACTCCCGGAGGGAATTACTGCTTCCAATCCAAGCCTCGTTCGCCTCTGGCCCTTTGCTGAGCAGCGGACGAGAGGTAATGCAGCAGTTGCTGTCGAATTATCTACCGAAGACGAGCCTCGCCTCATGGAATTTCTTGAAGCATACTGGAATGATTACCTTGCACCACTTCGGGGCTTAGTATCACAAAGCGATCAACAGCGAGTGCAAACACCAACCGATCCAGGGATGGTGTGGTTTAGTGAACGACCATCATCCTCAGACTATTATTCACGAGCAGTGCGAGAACGGGTGACCATTGACGAGGCCCCAACCCCTACCCGAAAATGGGGTGGAAAAGGGTGCATTGGAGCCATTGCCGCCGTTGTTTGGCCGAAGCATCTGACGACTTGGGAAGCGATTGCTTGGCGAAAAGAAGAACGGTGGAGCGGTGTGGAACGGAACGTCTGCACCATGGCCATCGAACACGTAAGTGGACTCGAAAAGACGTTCATGACTCGTGACCCAACCTCTCAACGAAGTTTGATCTCACCGCGGGGCACATGCCCTGTATTGTTTGGAGTGCGGGGCACTTCACAGGAAGCAGCAGAGATGGCCGCTGCATTGCTGCTTGAAGCCAAGGCAACAGAACCAATCATTAGCATGCGTGTGTTTCAAACCAATCAAGCCAGCGATGATCATCTCGATTCAATTCTCTCAAGCACCGTCAAAGGCATTGAAGTTCTTCGACGAGGTACGACAAAAATTGAAACCGAAGCCGGCGATTGGATGGCATTCGCAGAAAGTGGAGATGTCAAATTGATGGCGCAATCACTTCAACCCGGCGACCAGCTTGATGTGTATGGATTGGAAGCCAGTCCTGGTGTCGTCCACATTGAGAAGATGCGAATCAGCTACGCTGCACCGTTGAAGGTACGGCCAACGTGTACAGCATGCAATCGAACCATGAAGGCAATGGGGACCAATCAAGGCGTACGATGCCCTGAATGTAAGGCAAAGCAGTCCAAGCCATGGAGCGAAATAGAACGTGAGGTGGCGCTCAATGTGTGGGTACAGCCGCCGATTGATGCACGACGTCACCTTGCACGACCACTTGAGTGGGATTTGCATCACTCATGCTAAATTTTCGGGTAACGGCTAAATGCCGCTTCTTGATGAACGAAGCATGGCCGACGAACAAACCACCCGAACCATTGCTTATGCTGTTCTGATTCTTCTTTTTGTTGGGATGGCCTGGTTCATCGCACGTAGAGCGGGGGAAAACCGGGCCAACATGCTGGAAGCCAGTGCACCAAAAATTGCTGGCGAAGACGCACTCGAAGGTGGTGCAAAGGACCCCTCTCAATTTGATGAGCCTGACGAAGATGCTCTTGAAGAGATGGCGGAACTGCTTGGAGAAGATCCATCCGATGATGATTAAACATCAACAAATCCTTCGTCTTCGATTCGACAGGGTTTGACATCCCCATTGATTGTGATGCTGCGACGAGGACCATCCGTTGGACGTTCAAGTGACCATATCTCGAAACCTGCTGATTTCATTTTGTCATGCCCTCGCACGTTGAGTGATGAACCTTCTCCGCCAGCATTGATTCCTGCTTTGGAAATTAAGACCAAACCAATATCATCACTCAATCGCTCAGCGAGATGTTGGGCATCTTGTATACGATCTGAAGGAATACGGCCTGATTGAGCACACCAATCATCCAACACAATGAGGCGAACGCTCGGGAGTGCGGTCGAGGTTTGAACAAGAACATCAACGGCTTGGCTGAGTGATCCGACGAGATTCATGGCATGAAATTTTGAGGAGTCGGCAAGTGAAAGGTGCTCAAAAAGTTGTCCAAAACGCACTCCATCAGGCATTTCAGGTGATGCCCAGAGGACCCTTCCTCCGTGTTTTATTGCATCAGCTGCCATGTGCAATCCAAGGGTCGTACCACCGGTGCTTCCCTCCACGGCCAAGTGAACACGAGCGTTCTCAAACGGGAACGTGAGGCGAGCCATGGATAATCCTCGTGACCACCGTGCAATATACTTCCGATGAGGTCCAGTAGAGCAACCTTCATGCCCTACCGGCCTCACGCAGAGACATGGGAGACGATTTGGTAGTCCGAGATGGCGAGCGAATTCCTCGACGCTCATTGCCAGAATTTGAAGAAGCTGGTTCATTCGCCGAGGCCATTTCCCGTGATGGGTTCTTTGGTACAGCGGTTGCTGACAAGAATCAATATGGCCCTCTGGCTATGATGTTCCTCCTCTTGATTGTCGCTGGTGTCACTGGCATCATCATCAAGCTTGTCGCCTCAGCATAATCGGAAAATTCGCCGAGGTGGAAGAATCACTCTTGCTGTCTTGGAACGACGGCAAACATGAAACCATGAACCTCACATCCGACCCCCATGGACGAGGGTTCGGTCAATGTTGAAAGTAGAACATCCTCCCAAGACAAGCGCTGGACCATCATGGCGGCACTGCTGGGTACAAACACAGCATTCATGCTTTTCCAAGGCATCGAACAAGAGAACCACTACACTGCTGTGCGTGAGGTAGCCCTTACGATCATAGCAACAGCCATTCCGTTTCAAGGGATATACTTCCTCATTTACACCTATGTCCTCGAACACGAAGGCACGTTGAGTGAATCACATTTGTTGCGTTTGGCAAAGGCATCTGCTGTTTGTCAAATGATGGGCTATGGATCGTTGATCGGTGTCGCAATGATGTGGTACAACATCTCCAATTATGTGGGCGTCTTCTTCGTTCTGTCGACAGGTGCATCCATCATTCTGATTCGAACTGCCATGCGACCAGACCTGCCAGAAAAGGCTGAATCGGCTTGAAGAGGCGGGTTTTGCGTAGGTTTGAGCCATTCGATGGCATGGCAATGTTGATGAATCGAGGCGTGAGCCTTCAACCATGTCCTTCTGCCCGCTCGACTACAGGTATGGCTGTCAAGAATTCAAACACATTTGGTCCGAAGTTGGCCGTCACGAACGCCAATTGGAAGTTGAGCGAGCGTTGATTTGGGCTCACATGCAGCTTGGTCGGGTGTCTCAAGCCGACTACGACATTGTGGCATCGATTGCAAATCCCACCTCAGTCACAAAAGAACGGGTCTCTGAAATTGAGGCAGAAACCCGCCACGACATCATGGCGTTGACCAAAGCCATGGCTGAAGCAGCAGGCGAGGCAGGTTGGTGCATCCATCTTGGAGCCACATCAAACGATATTGTCGATACGGCTGTCGCCCTTCAACTCCGTGACAGCATTGTCATGCTTCGAGAGCAACTTTGCTTGCTCATCGGCGTCTGTGCCGATGTTGCTGAACGGGAACGCGACACGGTCATGCTTGGGCGAACCCACGGCCAAGCCGCAGTACCGATCACCTTCGGACTGAAAGCCGCAGTTTGGCTGGATGAATTACGAAGGCAATTGATTCGACTTGACGAAGCCACACCACGTATTGCCGTTGGAAAATTCCTAGGTGCAGTTGGAACAGGTGCTGCTCAAGGCGAAAATGCAAGGGAATTGCAACGCCTTATCTTGACCCACCTTGGCCTCGGCGTCCCCCTTGCAACCACACAAGTCGTTGGACGAGACCGCTACATCGAATATGTGTCTTGGTTGGCCAATATCGCAGCGACATGCGAGAAAATTCTACAGGAAGTTCGAAACCTTCAACGCTCGGAAATCCAAGAAGCAGGTGAAGGCTTTGACATTGAGAAGCAGGTTGGCTCCTCGACGATGGCTCACAAGAAGAACCCAATCAAATCAGAAAATGCATCCGGCCTAGCACGCATTGTTCGTTCCATGATCATACCAACATACGAGAACGCCCTCTTGTGGCATGAGCGAGACCTAGCGAACTCAAGCAGCGAGCGATTTACCCTTTCACACGGCTCCGCGTTGTGTGAAGACGTGATTCAAAAAACCCGGGATGTCTTGACCAACATGTGGGTCGATGCCGAGCGTTGCTTGGAGAACATCAAATCGCAACGAGGCCTTGTCATGGCTGAAAAGGTGATGATTGACCTTGTCGAGCACGGCATTCCACGAGACGAAGCACACGAAATTCTTCGAGAAGCCTCCTTTGCTGCGGTTGCCAACAAGGAAGAGCTCATCGATGTCTGCAGCAGAACCCCTGCGATTTCAGCAGCATTCAGTGCAGAGGAATTGGAGGCAATGTTTGATCCTGCGAACCATATTGGCGTTTCAGGAGAACTTGTTGACGAGTGCGTTGCGCTTGCTCGAGCAGCCATCAAGTGAGATTAACGGATCACTGGGACCACTTTGGAACATTCGAATGTTCCACGGTTGCCTTTCCAGACCGCTTGACCTTCAATGTCCAAACGGCCGGGTAAATGCGGCCCACCTACCACCAGGGTCTCGTATTCTCCACCTTCACCATCAACATTGAACCTGAACTGTTCGGCTTTTTGTTCCAGTTTGGCAAGAGATTTCTCTGTTAGGATCTGCCCCAACCACGATTCATCTAGACCATCGCAACTGACAGATGTTAGCATGACTTCGAAACCATTTGAAACCAAGCCACGCATGTGTTCAATGCTGCTTTGGTGCCAGAGTGGAGTCCAACTGTGAATCCCAAGCCGCTCTGCCATACGTTCCAGCCTTACCTTTTGGTAATCAGAACGCAATGCACCACTCACAATGCCATCAATTTTGAGTGATGAAAGTGCCGCTTCTAAATCAGAGATCTCTTCCTCCTGAACGCCCTTGGTGTTCACTTGTAACCATGGAACATTGGCGAGGTTGGCCTGATGCTCGACAAGATGAGTTCCAGGGATTTGAAACATCCAAGAATCATCGCCCGTGATGTTGACTGTGACCAATGCAGTCACTTCCCAACCCCTGCATTGAGCCCACCACCAGGCGGCAGCGGAATCTTTTCCGCCAGATGACAGGACTGCAACTCGCACGCTTCCCCCACCTCGCAATCGCTCATGAGGTTAGGGGTGGAATTCGTGTGAGGGTTCATATGAGGTGGAGTTCTTCATGTGTTTGTTGGCAACGAAGATGAGAAGGTCTGGGTTCATCCACATTCACCCTCATCCTCATAAAGCGTCGATACAACGAGACAGATGAGGGAAATCAAATGCAACCAAGCGGAAGAGGATATGACCACGGCATCACCACCTTTAGCCCAGATGGGCGATTGTTCCAAGTCGAGTACGCTCGAGAATCTGTCAAGCGAGGTACCACGACCGCAGGACTCAAATTCCGAGACGGTGTTGTCCTCGTGTGTGACAAGCGAATCGTCAGCAGGCTGATCATCCCAGAATCCATCGAAAAGATGTTCAAAATCGACAACCATGTCGGAATTGCAACATCAGGACTCGTCGCTGATGCCCGACAACTCGTGGCTCGAGCTCGAGTTGAATCACAGGTCAACAGGATCACCTACGCCGATACAATCCCTGTCGATGTCCTCGTCAAGAAAATCTGCGATTTCAAGCAATCCTTCACCCAATACGGTGGCTCCCGTCCGTTTGGCACTGCGCTCCTGATTGGCGGCGTTGATGACAACGGTATCCACCTTTACGAAACCGACCCGAGTGGTGCTTACCAATCCTATCACGCAGGTGCAATCGGCAGTGGTCGAAACACAGTCATTGACCACTTCGAATCGAATTGGAAGCCTGGGCTCACACTCAATGCTGCAATGAAGCTTGGTCTTGAGGCGCTTCGAACTGCAAACGATACCGAATTGAACCGAGAGGCTGTTGAAGTCACCGTCATTGATGACAAAGGCTACCGTGTCTTGGACCGAGCCGAAGTGAACAAGCAAATCGACCGCTTGAAGCCACTCGAAGAATGAAGTTCAACCACCAGCATGAAGTGCTGGGTTAGCCTCTGCGGCATGAGGGATACCCGATGGTAAGTCTAGACAAGGCCGTACTCGCCCGAATGGAAAAAGGTGGCAAGCGCTACGAAGTCTTGGTTGATCCTGACTTAGTTGATGCATTCAAAGCTGATCCAGAATCTGTGGACCTCAACGCATTTCTGGCTATGGACGAGGTCTTTCACGATGCACGAGGCGGGGAACGTCCGACCGAAGATGCGATTGAGAACACCTTTGGGACCCAAGACATCAGAACCATTGCAACTACAATTCTCTCAAGGGGAAGCATCCAACTGACAACATCTCAACGCAAGGCGATGGTTGAGCGAATGCGGCAACAAATCGTTCACCAAATCCACATACAGGCCGTGGATCCTAAGACCAAGAGCCCTCATCCAAAAACCCGTATTGAATTGGCACTGGACGAGTCGAGGTATTCTGTTGATCCGTTCAAAAATTTGGAGGAACAGGTGAAAGAAGCCATCGACCGTTTGAAACCAATGATTCCCCTCTCCTTTGAATCGGTACGCCTTGCGTTCAAAGTTCCTGGCTCAGCCATGGGAAAAGTTTCGAGAATTTTACGCCCTTACATGCAAAAAGAGCAGTGGCTTGAAAATGGCTCATGGGCCTCCGTCATCGAATGCCCTGCTGGGATGAAACCAGATTTGATTGGCCAAGTCATGAAGCAATCATCAGATACTGAGGTCAAAGAACTCTAATCTCAGCAACAAAAACCACCCCTCATCTACAGTTTGTTTGGGGGTCGGCTTTATCATGGGTTGGTGGGTGGCGCAGAATGGAGAGAAAGAAATGTCCAATGGTCAAAACGGCGCCGAGCTGCGCCTCGTGACCCCAGGAATGGCCATCGGGCCAATCGCTGGGAAGCGCGTAGGAAGCGGTGCAATCGCACAAAACGATACAATTATTGCTACCCGACTTGGGTGGGCAAAAGAATTCAACAACACTGTCTCGGTTGACCCGATCAACAGTGCATACATGCCACGCTCGGGCGACCTCATCGTTGCCGTGGTAGCAGAGGTTCGAAACAACCTCTGGTTCATGAACATCAACGGACCATTCCAAGGTTTGCTGCCAATGTCACTCGCACCATGGAAGGTCGAGTTTGGAGCAGCACGACAACACATGGGCATCGGCGATGTCGTGTTGGCACGCGTCCAAGAAGTGGATGAGTGCCACAACGTGGTTTTGACGATGAAGGGTGTTGGCCTGCGAAGGCTCAACCAAGGCACAGTCGTCTCTGTGCCAATTAATCACATTGACAGGTTGCGAGGCGAAGGCAACGCAACTGTTCAACGACTCCGAGATGCTGCAGATAGCAGAATCATCATCGGAGAAAACGGTAGAGTTTGGATCGATGGCGATGCAAAAGGAACCGCATGGGCTCGTGAAGCGATTGCCCTAACTCAGGCCTCTGGCCACAAAACAACATTCGAAGCAGAATTGTCTGCTCTTGAACAAAATGCTCCAAAGAAAGGTGATGCTTGATGGGTGGATATGGTGATGTACAACTGCTGCGCGACGACGGGCTACGGCTCGACGGAAGAAAAATTGACGAGATGCGACCTGTCACAGTCGAAGCGGGTGTCTTGCCTGCTGCAGATGGCTCTGCTATGGTGACCCATGGATTGAACGTGGCCGTTGCTGCGGTGTATGGCCCAATGGAAGCACATCCTCGTAAGATTCAGCGTCAAGACCGAGCGGTCATTGATGTCCGATACAACATGGCTCCCTTCTCGACCAGCGACAGAATTCGCCCGGGATACAACCGACGTTCTCGAGAGATTTCCAAGGTGACTGCCGAAGCACTCGAATCTGTCGTTCTTGTTGAGCGATACCCTCGTTCCAAGATCCGTGTCGAGATTGAAATTCTAGCTGCAGAAGCAGGTACACGATGTGTCGGTATCACTGCCGCCGCTGTCGCACTTGCTGATGCGGGCATTCCAATGCGTGACCTCATCGTAGGTGTTGCATCTGGAAAAGTCGAAGACACTGTTGTTCTCGACCTCGACAAAGCAGAAGACAACTATGGACAAGCAGATTTGCCGGTCGGAATCCTTCCCAACACCGGTGAAATTGCCTTCTTGCAAATGGATGGCGATCTTTCCCCAGAGGAATTCAACCTCGCTATGGAATACAACTTCAAAGCCGCTGGTGAGATTCACGAGATTATGGTGGATGCTCTCAAGCGCCGATATGAAGGGGGTGAGAACT
>Ga0208277_1000705_pt1 | contig 19726 bp, 15 predicted proteins | sample ETNtaG_5_FD_185782 | JGI IMG/M metagenome (GOLD analysis project Ga0208277, IMG submission 185782) | Marine microbial and viral communities from oxygen minimum zone, Eastern Pacific Ocean - ETNP201406SV205 (SPAdes) (version 2) | ecosystem: Environmental > Aquatic > Marine > Oceanic ...
GCAACTGGAGCCGCAATTGAATTGACGCGACGAGGAGCAGGCGTAGTCTCTGACAAAATCGATGATAAGATGCAAGAGGAATTCAACAAATTTTCTGTAGCAACTAGCAATACTGTGCTTCAGATGTTCGTTAGAGATTTTATTCTAGGAATGATTCCTTTGGTAGCATTGTGGCTAATTCCAACCCTATTGCCTTGAGAAGGTTGAAGGATGGTATCCGCTGCCCTTAGTTTGAGACACATGGCACTTCTCATCCTTATGCGGCACGGACAATCCATGTGGAATGCTGCAAATTTGTTTACGGGATGGGTTGATGTCCCTTTAACAAATAAGGGAATAGAGGAAGCGATTTCCGGTGGCAAGGAGATATCATCTCTGCCAATAGACGAGGTACACGTTTCTACTTTGATCCGTGCACAGATGACAGCAATGCTCGCTCTTGCACAACACGATTCTGGCAGTACTCCAATTTTCCAATATTCAAAATCTGAAGATTCGATGAGTGAAAACGAATCGCGAATGGTCGATTGGGCTCAATCCAATGATTCTGGAGAAACTACAATCCCAGTGTATGTCTCATGGCAACTTAATGAGCGGATGTACGGTGATTTACAAGGTCTTGACAAGCAGGAAACAAGGGACAAGTATGGCGATGAACAAGTGCACATTTGGAGGCGCTCGTACGATGTTCCCCCTCCTAATGGCGAGTCTCTAGAACTCACTGCTGCGCGAACAATACCTTATTTGCAATCACGAATAATGCCTTCCCTAGAAGAAGGGAAAAACGTGTTTGTAGCAGCTCATGGAAACAGTCTTCGCTCAGTAGTAATGAGTATCGAAGGTTTATCCAAAGAAGAAGTCTTGAAGTTGGAAATTCCTACCGGCCAGCCTATCGTTTACGAGTGGAGAGATGGTGGCTGGCAACGTCGGTGATTACTTGTCAAAACGAGTCTTACTTTGGACGCCAGTCGTCTATATCGCATGTTTACTTTTGATGAATATTTTGTCTATGCCATTTGCTACTAGTAGCATGCCAGACGAATGTCCCGAGAATTCAGGGAATTGCGATCATCGACAAATCATCATCGATGTTAGTGATGATGAATTACACAAAGCCATGGAGGAATGGGTCGACACTAGAATTTTCACAGCCTCATTTAGCGAAGGCCATATCGTTGACAGAACCCTATTCTTCCAATTCCCTGACGATGTCACGTACGAGAACAAATGTGGATACATAGAAGTCAATAGCCAATCAAGACTCGGAGGTGCTGATTTCGGATTAAATGCAGACCGACTTGATGATTTAGAGGAATTCCTTGAATCATATGATTTCAATACTACCTGTCAGTAAGCGATGCCATCATCGTTTACAAACACGACATTTACTCCTAACCCTGCCTTGTGAAATGCAATTAATTCCAATGAATGAATTCTATGTCCTGTTGGTGCAATCCCCAAAACTTGGCGTTTATCTCTTCGAGAAAACCATGATTTCTTCTCACCAATAACTCTCCTTTCGCCCTCGATATCATCAAACCAAGGAAGTGGCCCTTCTGGAGAGAACTCAATCCCCAGAATAAGATCAACTCCATCTGTGGATTGTGCTGCATCTGCATCGGCGTGTGAGGGGATTGCTGGACAGTTAGGATGTGTGTGGAGCCAGTGAGTGAATCTGCCCGCTCTTGGCCCTCTATCGCTTCCGAATACTTCGTCAGTCCATTCTTCTGGCAAGTGATGAACAGAAAAGGAATCACCACGATTAACCATCTTAGCTTCGTGTATTCTGTACCCCTGTCCTGCGAACAGATTCGTTTGTTGGTTATCACCTTGAAACTCGATTTCAACTTCGGTTAGATTCTCTTCTCGAGAAACATCTAGTCCAACCAATATTTCATCTGGCAAAGCCTTCAATGCCCAGCCCAGTATCTCTTCTAGAATTCTTGCTGGGAAATGGACTTGAGCAACGTATTCGTCTCTACGGTTGTGCGATTCATCGTTGTAGATGGCAACAGCGTCTGCTAACCAGTCGCTCACCATGTCTGCGCGAACAATAACTTAGTGATGAAGAAGTCGCAAAATTGAACATTGATGGGAAATCCTTGAAAAACCAAAACCAATACAACTCCATCATGGCGAAGAAGAAGAGTGGATTCGGCCGAATCTTCGGTGCCATCACTGGAAGCCCATATGAGCGCTTGTTGAAGCAAGTGGACAAGGTGGCAAAAGAGGCAGGTAGCGATAGAGCACTTGCTAAGAATTTGAGAAAGTTGGTAAAGACAGTTACTCAGCAATATGAGGAAGGTAATATCGACGAAGAAGAGCACGATTTGGTAATCGAAGCAATAGAAGAAATCGATCCAGAAGAACGTTCTTTCCCAAAGTTGACAGATGACAGTGATGCATTCTATGATGAAGGCGACATGCCTGATTCTCCAGATCTAAAACTTGGTAAGCGCAAGAATTTAGATGATCTTATGAAATCTCAAGGAAATGAATTCACAGGATCATTTGGTCGCGATGAATTCGAAGAATTCAGAAAGAGTATGGCCGCAGATTTCTATGCAGATTCAGACGATGCTATTGCAGCAGGCGATCATCAACAAGAAATTAGAACTCAAAACAGAGTGTTTGCAGATGTTGATGAAGGCATAAACCAGTTGAAGAAGCAAATGGCCCAAGAAAGCGGACTAGATGATCCAACAGCCGAAGAGGAAGATGAAGACTATTACACCGATGACGATGGAGTCGAATGGTGGAAAGACGACGACGGCTATTGGTGGTATAGAGAGCCAGGTCAAGACGATTGGCAACCTCATGATTGAGTCCAGACTTCTAATTCGTGGATGCTAAATTTTACTATGCCAATGTCAGCACCAGCGTTGAGCATAGCATTGTTAGCCATGCTTGCTGAGCTCATCGCAACGATTGCCTTTGGCCTTTTGACATCGGATGCAAGTAATCCCTTCAGCACCTCTAAACCGCGTGTTGGGGGCATGTAATGGTCTAACATCAGAATGTCCGGAGCGAATTCAGAAATCCTTTCAAGATAATTTTGTGAATCCCAATATTGTTTGAATTCAAAGTTTGATAGTTCGACTCCACCGCTAATAAGCAACGCTTCTATGTCAACAGAATCCTCGAAGGCTAGAATCTTCATTCTTCTGCATCCCACCAATTTGGGACTTCAAACCATTCAGGAGCGGTTTCTTCATCACGGTCAATCAAAGGAAGGCTAAGAGTTGATGAAGAGTCGATATTTACTTGCATACCAATTACCGAACAAGCACTTGGTAGGTAATCCATTCCAGTTTCAGTCAACTCTAGAGTTATTTCATGTCCAGCTGGAATAATAGCGTCGATCGGATTAAACTCCATTTGCATAGTGTAGGTCGTTAGCGGTGTTACGGTTTGTGCATCATATCCGCCGTCACGATATCTTACATCCATAGTTGCATGACCGATTCGCAGGTTTTCAGTTGAATCATACATTGTAGCGAATATTTGTCCTCCATCGCACAATCCTGTGGAAGCGGAGAGGTGAAGCGTTGGTAGGCCTGCGATAAATCTGTCATCTTCTGATGCAGGTATAGTGACTGTAACACTTGATGTAGCGCTAACGGCACTACCTGTAGCAGTAGCTTGGTCGAGAGTAATTTCCTCCCAATACATGTCCTCAGGAGGCCATGTGTCTTCCACGTGCCAACGACCATCATGTCTTTGCATTTGCACGTGTAGTTCAGGCATATCCCCATTTCCTTTGAGCCAGTATTCGAACCACCAGAATAAATCAACAGCCCAATCCATTCTACTCATTTCTGGATATGCTTCAGCACCAAATCCGGGAGAGACTGCAGTTTCGTGTGTTATTGGTTGGTCGGGATAATTGTGAGCCCATTGTCCCATTATCCCTCTCGCAGGTATTCCCGCATCTCTCATCAGTTGATATGTTGGGAATGCATGGTAAGGATCAACGTTCCAATCCTGCATTCCCCAAACGAGGTAGACGCTTCCTTTGTAGTTCGCTAGAACATCAGGTAAGTGTCTTCTTTCATCCCAGTAATCATTCCATTCAGCGCCGCCATAATGCGCCCATAGGTGAGTGGTGAATGGATTCAATGGTCCTTGTAAATCGTCTTGACAAACCCTTAGTTCATCTGTTGTAAGGTCACTTGTCATTGCTTGGTATGCTGCATCATATCCTAGTGCCCTGAATTCGCTGGAACCATTGCGATAGAACATTTCTTGAACGCCGATTGAACCAGAAATTGGAACGATGGTTTTCAGGTGTTCAGAGGGGTTTTGTGCTGCTTCCCAGTTGGTCGTACCTGCGTAGGATTTGCCCATTAGTCCAACATTCCCATTTGACCAGTTTTGTTGGCCAAGCCAGTCTACTACTGCTTGAATGCCAGTTTGTTCCCCTAGTCCCTTTACATCTTGGCAGTGTGTTGATTTACCGGTTCCAAAAGTGGATGCTTGCGCGAGCGCGTACCCGTGCGAGATGAAATTATCGTGTACCCATTCACCTACGCCTCGGTCCGGAATTGTGTTTGGATTGGAATCATCTCCAACCCCTGGCATACCTTCTCCTCCAAAATCATAGTAAGGGTGTATTGTCATAATTACTGGTATCTTGACTCCTTCGGGAACGTCAGGTAGCCATAGTGCGACATGCATTAGGTCATCTTCGGGGAATCCTACATCCTCTTCTGATGCAGGCAACTCAACTTCCACGAAATGTTCGGTGTAAGTCAGAACGTCATAGGTGCCGTTGACAGGTATGACCGATCTGGCTTGAGTTAAGTCAAGGTTGTCCATTTTATAGCGCTCATGAATTGGAACTTCCCACCAGTTGGGTGCTCGTTCAATCTCAACTTCTTTCTCAAAGATTTGGCCTATGCTTGTACCAAGGAGGAGGAAGATAACAGAAACGGCAAATGTGGCTGCAAGAGTGATGTTCAAGACGTAATTTCCGGCATCAGGCATTATTTCAGCCTCGAACACTTCGTCCTCCATCAACCTACACGAACAGACGCTTCCTCATCAGTCTTCTCTTTTTTAGTCTCATAAAAGCAAATCCTCAAAGAGTTAAGGCTCGAGCAGCATATATGGGCGAACAATTCACAGTTGCAGGGCAGTCTATTCCAACAATCACCACCGGTTACGGAGGTTTCCTAATCGTTTGGGGTGTTGTAATTTCACAAATTTCAGATTCTAACTCAATCACTTCATATTTCCCTTCATTGCTTGGAATACCTCTCTTACTTTCGGGAATCATGTCGACAAAGCTCCCCGAGAAAAGGAAATTATGGATGCACATAGCAGCAACCTTCGGTTTGCTTTGTGCATTGGGAGGAACGCGTTTCTTCATGGTCATGGGAGACGGATTGAATTATGCTTCAGGCTCCCAATTGATGCTGTTAGTTACAGGTTCGATTTACACTTACTTTTGCGTCCAATCATTCATCCACGCTAGAAAAGCGAGAGAAGCCAAAGAAGAATGATTTCATAGTTTTGACCTGCTAGGGTCTGATATGCGAGCCATGGCAGTACTACTCTGTTTACTGCTAACGGCGCCAATTGCTGGTGCTAATTATGAAACTGGCGACGAACCTTGGAGGCAAATCGAGGTTGATATGTCAGGATGGAGTGATGGCCCTGAATTGGAAGGTTCTCCAATGGATAATCCAAGGCCAGGGGATGCAGTACTCAAGATTGAAGTCTCATACAGGCCAACACATTTTGCCTCTGAAGTTCAGGGTGAAATTATAATTGAATTGTTTGAAGAGTGGGCGCCTAACACTACTACAAACATGATCAAGAATGTTGAAAATGATATCTATAATGGTATTTTCTTCCATAGAGTAATCGATGATTTTGTCACACAAGCTGGCGATCCTACATGCAAGACCATCGGAATTTATCCCGCAACAAGTGCAGAGTGCGGTAGTGGTGGCACAGGTGAAACAGTAGACATGGAGCATCATGAAAATCTCTCACACGTGGATGGGGCAATCGGCATGGCGCGTAGTCAAGACCCAGATAGCGCAGATTCACAATGGTACATTGCTGAAACAGAGGCACATGGCTTAGACCCTGAGAATAGAGATGACGAGGGCTATGTTACATTCGGAATAGTTCGTAATGGAATGAGCCATATTCGTGCAATTGCGACAGTACCTACGACTGATGACCCATCTGGTGAAGAGGTTGTAGTCAATCCAGCATCTTCCGCAGGTCGGCCAATTTGGGAAGTCCACATTTCTAACGTTGAAATGATTGGAGTAATACCCTTCCCTGAAGAGCCTCCAATTGAAGATAATGATGATGATTCGAATAATGATGAAAGCCAGTCTTTCCTCTCTACAACAGCCGGTAAAGCCACTGCTGTAACTGTCCTGTCTGTTATAATTGGCCTTGGGGTGGTCTTCTATCTAGGAAATAGAGTAGATGAACCTGAAGCAATAATAATCAGTGACGAGGATTAACAAATTTGTAAATCCAAAACGACGTGAAGAATTCTAGGAGAATATTGTTTTACAACTTCTAGGTGAATAGCCTTTGCATTTTTCCCAGAGGCCATTTCAAACCACTCTGTAGTTTTTCGAGCCCATTCGTCTATTTCGTCTTCATGGACATTCATGTGCACATGAATAATCCCTCCAGAATCTTTTAGACATCTAATCGAATTACCCCATGCATTCATCGACGAGGGAATTAAACCCAGTATAACACGATCTGCAATGCCTCGTAAACGTTTCATGGTTTCCTTATTATCGCCTTCGTAAATTGTACATCTATCGCTAACTTTGTTTCTCTGCAAGCCTTTCTTCAATGCTTGAATGCTGTGTGGGTTAATCTCGCACGCGTGTACATGCGAGGCTTTACCACGGGCTAGAAATTGTAACGTGTAATAACCAACGCCACAAAAAGCATCCACTATGGTTTCTCCTTGTGTGTCAATTTCACCCATTCTTCTTCTCTCGGTGACATTACCCGAAGAAAACATAACCTCGGTTGCATCAAATTCGTATTCTACAAAATTTTCTTTGTGGATTACCCACCCATTTGACCCGTAAATCAATTCAAGTTGAGATTTTCTTGTTGGACCGGAATCGATTTCATTTTGGATTGCAATACGTTTGGCGTCTAACGCTTTAGCGACATCTTCAAGTGGCCAATTTGAGGCATCAGTTCCCTGTTTGAAAATCACCATGTCTCCTAATCGTTCCCATTTTTTGGGAGGATCTTTCAATATTGATTTCAGATTTTGGTGCGGGTCAATTCTGTCAACTTCTTCAAACTCTAATTCCAGTTCTCCTGAATACACTGGAATCGCAATAAAATCACCATGGGGCATTGGCTTCAATTCACGGTTCAACATCCCGATTTCTTTCAGCCGCTCATATTCATTACTTGCCATATTTCTTTCACACAAGTGAGCAAAAGAGATTGGCATGTGTGACTCGATGAGGCAAACCATGTTAAATGTCCCAGTACACAGGATATACGATAGGATGAATCGAAGACTTGCCTTTTCTCTGATTTTCATTTTTGGATTATCTATTCTTGCACCATTAGCTAGCGCTACCGGTATGCAAAGTTGTCAACTAAACGGAGGAACATGTGATACGTGGGACAAAGCTGACGACGGCACTGAAAACCAACAGGATTGGATCGAAGGAGTATACGAGTTTGATTTGGTTGACACTTCAACAATCGATATGAAAATGACTTGGGCATTAAGGGAATACAACCGTTCGGTGTTGGGAACAATTCCCGGTGTAGATGCAGCATTAACAGCAGAAGGTATGAGCCCCCAAGATGGTGCGCCTGCAGACTTGATTAGAAACTATTTCAACACGCCTACAGGAGCTGGAACTCAGACAGTCAAAGACAAGTTAATTCTTGAAGTCAATGACACAATAGAAGAGTTGCTGGGTAGTGGATTTGGTACTGTAAATTCGATAGATTCGAGTTATGTAAATTCAATTAGTAATTCTGGAATAACTACGCAATGTACAGATGATCCAAACCTAGACACCTTCAGTGAGGCGGGTTTATCGAACAACGTTTTTGATCCACCAATTTGTTTCTCAGTTAATGCTAGCGTTTCTCTTTCCACATCAACATTCAATCTTGGAAGTGTCGACCCATTGACGCTTGAGCGTGTATACCAGGGAATGTTAGTAATGGGCTCGGACATCACCTCGTCGTTTGATTTATTCAGTGAACCTGGTCACGATTCAGTTTTCGTCATCAATCCTCCAGACTTTGCTACAGTGAAATCTGTTGACCCAACTGGTATACAAGTGATCAAATCTGGCCCTCCTTCTTACATGGCTGCGCAGTGGGATATCGACAATTTAGATGCCGCGATTGGTGGAGAAAGAATCTCTAGAGAAGTCAGTGTAGAGATTGGATATAGAAACTCAACCCAGACCAGTAGCGTATCTATTTCACCTGAAGATACAGGTATTACTCTGAAAGTTACCCTCGATTTGTCAAACGAAGATGCAGCATATGTTGATGTTGTTGCAGGAATAAATCACATCGATGCCTCAACAATGTCTGATTGGGGTATTTCATTAGTCGATGTAACTGAAAATGCTCAGGTACCATGGGTGACTTCGGATGGAATCAGACTAGCATATCAAAATGATCTAGTTGAATTGGATAACTTTACTGATAACTTTCCAATGGATTTGATTGGAAATGCTATTGAGGATGCAGTTCCTACTGTAGGCGATGTAACCATTAGCAATCCGTCTTGGGTTTCAAATTCAGCACAAGTTGGGATTCCGGGGGCATCTGGAGGTTTGAATTATACTCATCCCTCTTGTCCAGAATCATTGCCACCTGGCACCCAAGTTTACTATTGTATAGAAGGACAAAATGCCATGGATGGTACTCATCCGATTTACCTCAGAGCATCTTCGGATACATTCCAATTGCGAATTCTTGATTTGATTAAACAAGAGGTTGATGATTCAACAGGAGTATTAGATGCAATACAAGAGTCCGATTTCCAAAGATTGCTCGATTCTGGATTGACAATTGATACAGAATTTGGCCAGGATTTACTTCAAGATATGATTCCTGAAGACCTTCCCCCTTCAGAGTTGACATTGGAACTAGTATTGCCTCAGTGGTTATCAACATCAACGGGTGAAGGGTCAATTACACTAGTTGAGAGAACATATGGTGAGGATGACCTATCAATCTCTATTGAAGATCCTAATGCCTATGATCCAAGGCATGCAATTCTTGATTCAAATGATGAAGTAATTTGTTCGGCAGATGAGGCAGATTGGTCCTGTATTGATTTAGATGTGGAAATGGATGTAAGTGATTTAAATTTCAATGAATGGGGCCCTAGTATTGATCTAACAGCGTCTTTTTCGGCTTCTGTAGAAGTATATAGAATAAAAATTCCAGATGAGATTCGGGATGAACTAAAAAAGGATAATACGACAATAAGTTTGGATGTCATTCCCTCAGACTTGATTCGCCTCGGGTTTGACATAGCAGGTAGAGTTGCAGAGCCATTGTCTCGAGAAATCAAAATATCCGATGATGAAACTTTTGATTTCGACTACACAACTGAGAGTTTCGAAGAACTGATCGCAGTAATTGGTGAAGAGCTTACAGATAGAATGCATGACTCAGCAAAAGAATTGAGTGATGAGAATGATGGAGTGGGGATAGATCTTTCTGGAATTCAAATCATCACCTCTCTTGAAAATCTTGGCGGAATTGGCACTAGTATAGGTGATGAAACTCCAATTAGAATGTCTGTTAAAATTCCTGAGTTTACTTTTGAAGCAGGAGTTACAAATGGATGGAACGGTATATTGGATGGAGAACCTACTATTGGCGTAGTGACTGCTTTACAATCTCCGTTAATCAATGCAGCAAGAGTTTTCGAAAGTGTATTTACCAATTTGGGCGTCCAATTCCTTCAGATGGGAGGTTCTGGTGTTAACTTGGATGACAACGGAGAACCTTTCCTGATTGAATTTGAATCTACGGAATTAGAGTTGAATGAAGAAACAGAATCTGAGCTTAGAGGCGATGTGACATTTACTTTACCAGATGGAATAATTTTGGAGGATTTCCAAACTGCCAATGGTTGGGAAAAGGTAGACATGGTTGACGGAAGACAACAAATAACAATGTCTCTGGAATCCTTAATTGCTGGAGAAGAAATCTCTTTCAGAGTCAAGGTTTCATGGTGGTATGTTCTATCTCAAATTTGGATATATCCTACGATTATTCTTTCACTAATTGTCTGGAGAGTTCGTGCTAGGAGAAAGAAAAAGAAACGTAAGAGAGAGATCGAGGCAGCAGCAGAAACTAAGTTGATTTCTTCAGGTTCCGGAAAAGGGGGCCTGACCGATTCTGATTTCGCAGCCTTGAGTGCTGGCTACGACCCTACTGCTGGCTACGACCCTTCTGCACCAAGTAGCGGAGACTTTGATTTGTACAATGACAATAAGGACCCAGGAATGTATGATGATGATTCTTGGAACTAATGTAGGGAATCGAAAATCCGCTGAGCAAGAGATGGTCCAATTCCTGGAACTGTTTTGAGATCAGCAACGGAAGCATGCTTGATGCCCTGTCGGCCACCAAAGTGACGGATTAGTGACTGTAATTTCTTTGCGCCCAAGCCACTAACTCCCTCTAGTGGGTCTGATAAGCGGTTTCTTGAGCGCTTTTTCCTGTGGAATTTATTCACAAACCTATGTGCTTCATCTCTAGCATGAACTAGGACGCGCCCTCTCCTATCGAGTACGATGTCATCATGTCCTTCGCGATGGATTGTTTCTTCTCTTTTGGCTAAACTAGCCAGTTGCATTTTATCACCAATACCGTGTTTATCTAATAATTTAGCAATAATGGTAAGGTGGGTTTTTCCACCATCAATCAGCAGTAAGTCCGGCCATTCCTCAACCCTTTTCATCCACCGTTCTACGACTTCACTCATCATTCGTAAATCATCTAAAGCTTCACCTTTCACGGTGTAAGTTCTGTATTCTTTTTTGGCAGGCCGTCCGTTCCTAAAGCAAACACTCGCACCTACTCTCGAGTCTCCGAGTAGTTGTGCCATGTCAAAACAAACAATGTGGTTTAGAGAATTCATCGACAATATGGAAGCGGCATCATCAGCAGCCCTTTGTTCAAGCGAACCAGAGGCTTTGTTAGCTAATCTTTCAACCTGCATTTGTGCATTTTGTCGTGCCAAATTCGTCAGTGTAACAAAGTCACCGCGCATTGGAACTCGCACATCAACAATGGCGCCCCGCCTCTCGTTTAACCAATCATGCAGCGTTTTAGAAATTGGAATAGGTGTCAACAATATTTTCGGTGGCCTTCGATCTGAGTAGTGTTCAACCACGAACCTAGAGACAGAGTCACCTTCGTCACCTCGATGAATGAGCGGCCAAGATTCCTGTCCTTTGATTACTCCATCATCGGCATGGATTACAACAATAGCAGCCAAATCACCTCTTACGCCGATTCCGATTGCATCGCATTCACGATATACTTTGGAAAGGATGACCTGTTGGCTTGTTACGGCTCTTATTGCTTTGATCATGTCTCTAATCGATGCGGCTTCTTCATATTCCTGAGAACTTGAATATCCGTCCATTTCTCTGGCTAAATCCTCAATTAATTTACTAGCATCGCCATTCAAAACTCGTCTAACATTACTAACAAGTTGAGGGTAACCCTCTGGGTCAACACATGGTCCTCGGCATAGACCAATATGACTTGCTAAGCACCCATCCTTACCATGACAATCTTTGTCTCGTATTCCAAAATGTCTTCGTAATAGTTGTACAACCTGCTTCGCCGCAGCAGCATTTGGGAATGGCCCCCATCTCCAAGCATCATTTGGAGGATTTCTGGTATACATAATTCTTGGAAATTGTTCTTTGGTCAAAGCAAGGAATGGGTAGGATTTGTCATCCTTTAGCATCGAATTATATCTGGGCCTATGCTGTCTAATCAACTGTCTTTCCAGTATCAAAGCCTCTTGTGGAGAGTTTGTAATGATACATTCAATGTCATCAGAATTTTTTACTAATTCTGGAATCATTGCACGATCTGGATTTGAAGAAAAATATGAGCGAATCCTCTGAGACAGTACGGTAGCTTTGCCTACATACAATACACGTTCGTTCGAATTACGAAACAGGTAAACTCCGGGTTTTGCCGGTAGGTCGACCTTGTCGAGAGTAACCGGCATGTTTGCTTTGTAGAGACATTCCGTCAAGAATACATCGCAATCATGGGAGGGCAAGAAACATCATTGATGAGCGATACCAACGCTGCATGGTGACTATTCCGGAGGCAAGAATACTTGCTCGTTTAGCCACCTTCTCATCTACATTGGAATCCGCTTGGGACGTACCACGAGATGTTTGTCTTCCTGGCCTTTCTGAGTATCTTGGAGTTGTGAGGTCTGCTCTACATGCTCCATTAAACGAATTAGTGTCCAAAGGAATGGTAATAGAAAGAAAAGCCCACGTAATCGGTGGAGGTAGTCGTAGACGAAAGGTGTATCACATTACTGATTTGGGTAGAGCGGAGTGCCAGGATATAGATTTACCACCAAAGAAGAAGGATGGAGAATTGCTAGGATGCCCTCCCAATCAATCGACTCTACATGGTAGAATGGAATTGATTCAAGAATTGAAATCTGTAAAGAAAATGATTCTAACAGGATTGCCTGGAATTGGCAAGACTTCGTTATTGAGGGCGATTGCAGATGAATTAGTCAGTGATGGATTCACAGTTAGATTTGCAACAATGGAATCATTCAAGGATATTACTGATATTTTTACAGATTGGAATTTCGATTATACCAGTGAGAATGCTGTATTGAGTTCTTCCAAAAACGAGGTACTAATCCTTGATGAGTTACAAGAAGTGAATCAAAGACATTTAGGTAGACTAGAGATGTTTGCCAATAAGTCGCAACATCTAATCATGGCTAGTAGGGCACCATTGCCAATAACCGAGGGCTTTGAAATTATTGAGGTTCCACCACTGGAGACCACAGATGCAATCAAATTACTACCCCCTCATTTGGAAAATAAGGAGGTTGTAGCAAAACGCCTCGGGGGCCATCCATTAGCATTACAAATGCATGATGAAAAATCATCATTGCCCGAATCTGGTACAGATTTGCAAGATTGGGTAAAAGACGTAGTACTTTCCAAATTGAATGATGAAATTAAGGTGCTTGATGAATTATCATTGCTCCCTGTTCCGGTTCCACCTGAGTGCCTTCAACATGAGCAATTCTTGTTTGATTTGGATGATCATGCTCTCTTACGTTGGTTCCTAAACGGGGTTGAGTTACACCATTTGGTTAGAAATGTCCGTTCGACAATGCTAACAAAACAACATTATGCTAATGCAGCAAATTACTGGTCTCAATTAGACGGAGATCTTGCAAGATTGGTTGAGATGCATCACGTTTTGAATTCTGGAGGGGATATTGAATCTCTTTTAGTTCGCAATGCTGAATCTCTGATGATACGTTCTAGTTCTGGACTTGCATCACTGATTGGTGATGCAATATTTAGACACCCAACTCCTCAACTTCACAGAATAGCAGCAATGGTTGCAATAGAAAGAGGAGAGGGTAAGGTTGCCTCAGAACATCTTTCAGAAATCGATGCACCAGATTTAGAGTTCTCTGCATCCTTATTGAATGGTAAATTTGATGTGAATTTGCCTGACAACTCTGATGCACGCCTCCTTATTTCTGAGGCTTCTAGAAGACTTGACGATAAATTGCCTGGGAAGAAGGTAGATGATACGGTGATGCAATTACTGGAAAAAATAGACATGTCTTCATTAGATGATGAAATGAGGAAAGTAGTTCTTGTAGCAGTAGCACATGTTAGGCATTCTTGGTTTATTTCACAAGAGGATTGGGAACAGGCAGCATTAATACGAGAAAACCTTCAATCACTTACCAACGAAAGAGACCCACAATTGATGGCCATGATTTTGAGAGCAGAAGTGGCTCAAACCTCACCAAACTCACCCTCATTTGATAGGTTGATAGAACAGGCATTTTCTCGTACTGGACTAAGAGCAACAATGTTACAATTGTCATTGGTTGAAAGATGTGGTTCGCCCCGAGGAAAATCATTGCTGGATAAAATCGAATTACCAAGTAAAGAATCCCAAGCAAATATGACCTCTGCACGAAGAGTAGCTGCGATGATTTGGTATTACAGAGCAGTTCATAAAACCCATAATCCTCTATCTGCCATGGCAGAAGCGATTTCACTTTGGAAACTTTCTTTGTGCCCTATTGCAGCTAAAGAGGCGACTGAACTAATGCATCATTTCTGACGATTAGATTTCAGCACCTAGCAGAGTTTTAGTGTCAGTGATTCCTGAAATGGGTCTTATGTCTTCAACAATAACTCTTGTCAACGTATATTCTTCATCGGCTTCGACTTTAGCAATAAGGTCATATTCTCCAAAAAGCATCCATCTGCTAGTAACATGTTCTATTGCATCAAGACTAGATCTCACATCGTGTTCTCTGCCCGGTTCAGTAGTAATTAGTACGAATCCTGTTGCCATTTTCTCACCTCAATAATCTACTGCAATCATAGTTTGGGTTTCTCTAATTCCATCGATTTGTCGGAATTCTTGGATCAGCATTTTTGAAAGCCCACTTGAGTCATCAGATGATACTCTGACAAGTAAATCGAATTCGCCATACAATACATGGACTTCTGCAACCGAAGCATTCTCTGAAAGAGCAACATAAACATCCCTCTCTCGCGTTGGTTCTGTCTTGAATAGGACAAATGCTTCAGGCATCGTGCCGGCCACCTTACACCCCTTATTCACTGTGCCGATTTCATTTTTCGATGAATCGAGAAGGGGAATAATCTAATGATAGAGGCTAACGGTAGGGAGTTATGATGAGGAGTAAAGTCGCATCGTCTGTATTCCTTGTTGCGATTTTTTTGTTATCAGTTCAAGGACCATTATTTCTTGAAGATACACAATCTCAACAAACATCTGGTCGTTCTCAGACAATCTGGACAGGTTCTGTCAATCTAAATAATCACTATACAATTCCAGTAACAGATGAGTTGGTTATCGCTGCTTGTACTAATGTTACAATGGCAAATGACGTTAGGATTTTTGTTGAAGGAAGAATAACAGTAGAAGGGACATCTACATGTCCTGTATACTTTGATTTTGCAGGTGCAGGGGACCACATGGGTATTCAATTTAATTCATCTTCAAATGGTAGAGGGAGTAAGATTGACAATGCTTCAATTATTCATGCAACATACGGGATTACCGTCTATGGTTCTGATCCTTATTTGGCGAATGTAACAATTTGGGACCCTGATGATGTTGGAGTCGATATATTCAATTCAGCAACTCCTGTAATTCGCAACTTAGTTATCGAAGAGGCAGGCCAAGATTGGACATTCCCTGTCTATTGGAGATACGGCATAGGACTCTCAATAGGCGCAGGTTCTGCTCCGAATATCGATGGCTTAACTGTGAATAATGCTGTAACTCGTGGCTTAAACATCTGGGGCAACTCTGGTGGTTTGATTCGCAATCTTTCATTAACAAATATTAGCGGGGCTACGTTAGCTCAAGCAGCAGGAATTTGGGTTGAGGATAGTGTGCCGTTGATTGAAGGTGCTCTCGTAGATAGAGCGGACCACGGGGCAATAGTTCGTCATATGGATGATGGGGTCATAACTCGCGCTGTAATGCGTGATTTGGAGATTACAAATTCTATGTACAAGGCTTTGATATTGGACAAGGATGACAAAACGAATTACACAAATTATCAAAGTGCTATAATCGAAGGATTAGAGATTAGTGGAACAGGAGGTCCAGGTGCCAAAACATCTGGAATTGCAACAGCAACTTTGGAAATTAATGCTACTGGTGCATGGATTGAAGATGCTCATCTCGAAGATAATGATGCGGTAGGCGTCCAGTTGTATTTCGTAGATTCATCTACGGTTTTCACCAACTTGTCAATCAACAATACTGGTGGAGATGGTTTAGGTGCTGACGGTGCAGGAGTCTCAGTTCGCTCGTCATATTTTGCACCAAAATTCAACGGGCTTGAAGTTTCCAATTCAACATCTGCTGGTGTATTTACAATAAGCGGAGGTGCAATTCAAGGCAATGATTGGAACCTTCATGATAATGGACAAGAAGGGTTCTATCTAGAGGGTGCAGCGACAATTATCGATGGAATAGTATTGTCGAATAACGCTGATTCAGGAGTACATATCGATGATGCTAGATACGTTTTCCTATCCAATCTGTCTAGTTCTGGAAATGGCGATGCAGGTCTTGAGTTCAATCGGGCTAATGATATTGAATCTGTATCTGGTGATGTAAGTTGCAAAAATTGTACATCAATTGGCAATAGCAGAGGCGTGGTTGTTGTTGATTCAGTAGATTTGCATTTCGAGAATTTGAATGTACATGATCCCCTAGCAGGGCCAGCAATTTCCATAGATAACAGTGGCTTGAACATCGGAGTTCAAGGTGGAATGTTTCACATGCTCGGTGTCCAAACTTGGATAAATCACAGTGGCCCTGCAATCGAAATTTCAGGTGCTGAAGGAGAGATTGACGGACTTGATATGTTTGGATTACATGAGGGTTTATTCTGGGATGCAGAGCACAATGTTGAGAGAAATAGCATATTGTCTAATGCAAATCTATCAGGGTCAGAATGTCTATTTTTGTCTAATCATGACCAATTATCGGGCCATAACAACATTATCACAAATGATTGCTTAGGGGACTTGTCATTTACGAATGTCGAGTTGAATTGGTCTGGCTTGAATGACCTTGGGAATCATGTTTTGAATGTCGATACAGATTCCCATCTGCATTTACATCAACCAATAAATCTAGATTATACGAATGCAAACATCTCTGGAAATGGATGGATAGAAGAAGCTTGGAATGTGGAAATATGGGTTGTAAACAATAATTCCAACGGAATACCTTCTGCACCCGTTACACTCAACTTCAACCAACTAGAATCTACAATGGGGGCATCAACTAATGATCTTGGAACGGTTATTTTCCCAGACCTTAGAGGAAAGAAATACAACAGCCTCGGAGAAACGCCTTACACAAATGTAACAATCGATTGTGCTTATGATGGGGTTTCCAATAACACCTCTGTATTGCTATCTCAGGACCGTTCAGTATGGTGCCACCTCCCACTGTCAAACCAAGCCCCATTCATTATCTGGGACACGCCGGTTGACCAAACAGTGTTCCCATCTCAAAGTGAGGTTCAATTCAACGCCACACGTTCATGGGATTTGGATGATGATATGATTACATTCACATGGGAATCATCAATCGATGGTCAGTTGTTACAGGGATTGGATTCGGTTTTCACTGCAAATGGTGTAACAGCGCCTTTAGTTGGTCTTAGTGATGGGATACATGACATAACTCTGGAAATATGTGATGACAAGGGCAACTGTGTTGATGAAACAAGGACGATAGAATTATCCAATCAGCCACCAATTGTCACAGTTACAACAACTCCTATTCTTTCTCCATGGGGTGAGTTAATCACTCCGATTACAAGGGGAGTAGAATTTTCACTAAACGGAACTTATGACCCGGAAAATGATGCTTTAACATGTTCATGGAATTGGCTTGGTAACACTCAAACTATTTCGGATTGTGTAAACGGCACAGGGACAATTTCATTCGCCAATGAAACGGTCACTACATTCGACCTGACACTAATTGTTTCTGATGGAATTAACTCGCCTACTGAGCGTATTATTCCGGTCGAATTATACAATGAGGTGCCAAATGCATCTTTTGACATTGTAAGGACAGGTAATCTCTCAGAGGATTTGGTTAACCTAGTAAGTACAACAACAGATCCTGAGGGAGATGAAATTACATATCTGTGGGAAAGTTCTCTCGATGGCATACTATCCAATGAAAGCTCATGGCAAGGGTATCTTTCGAGAGGCTCTCACGTGATCAGTCTAAGCGTAAATGATGGTCGAATGGAGCATCTTAATTCAACAAGCGTAGCCACAGAGATCCTAATTATCAAGAATAGCCCTCCAAAGGCAATTATTCACTCACCAATAGTGGGCACAAGCTATGACTCAAGCCACCTCTTTGAGTTCAATGCATCTGGTTCTGGAGATTACGATAGTGCTTGTGGAACATTCCCTGTGGGAATTGATTGGCATTGTAGTGATTTTGAACCATCTTCTGGTTCCGAGTACCTCATTTACAAGTGGGAGTCTGATCTTGACGGAGTCTTACAAGAAAATGGCTCAGATTGGCTAATTTTTGAAGGACATCTCTCTAATGGAATTCATAATGTCACTCTTACAATGGATGATGGCATCAACTCACCAGTCACCACTACAGTTCTAGTTGATGTTGCCTCATCTGCACCAGTCTTGAAATTGAATAGTCCTGATGTGACTCAGGGCTATCATTCTAGTGATACGATAAGTTTCGACATACGCGACAGTGTGGATTACGATGGAGATAATTTCACATTCAACCTAACTAGCGATCTCACTGGAGAGATGCTAATCGATGCGAATCCTCTGGAACTTCATGAAATTCAATTAGAAGCAGGGGAGCATACTCTGACATTTAGATTAACAGATGATACTGGATTGTCTAGAGACGAACAAATCAATCTATTAGTCATAGAATCAGACCCCGAGGTTGTAATTTACCAGCCTTTGAACAATCAATTCTATGCTCCTGGGGAATTGATTATTTTTGATTCAAATGGCACTAATGATGCTGACAATGACATTACAAGAAGAGAATGGAGGTTATACGAGCCAGGTGAATTATATCCTACTGTAATGTCTAATTCAGCGTTTTACACTACAAATCTACCACCAGGTGTACATCACGTTTCGCTGTATGTTGAAGATAGAAGGGATGGTCATGATGAGGTCCATCTCAATATCACAGTAGCCTCAAGCAGTCCGGATTTATCGAATTTATCGGTATCTCCGAAATTCATACCTGTTGGCGAATTGACCATGGTCAAAGTTAGTGTGGTATTGGATGACCCGGATGGTACGACCAGTACGATTAATGCAACAATTACCAAGAATCTTCAGACTTGGAATTTCAATTTGACTGATGAAAATAATGATGGTGTTTGGATTGGAGAAATCCAAATTACCCCCGACGAAAGTGGGAAAGCACAACTCAAGGTAACGGCATTTGATGATGATACAATTGACTACAAATCTGTTGATATCGATTTCATCGAAGAAGAGAATGATAATACTTCATTGTTTATGATCGCAGGTTCAGTGGTTTCTTTCCTCTTGATAGCATCTCTCTTAGTTTGGCTAATTATACGAAGGAGAAAGCGTATTGCTGATATCGACCTCATCGATTCATGGGGAGTTTTCGGTGGAGAAGTAAAGCAGTATTCGGATGAAGATATGGAATCTTGAGATGATTAATCTCAAAATTCACTTCACCTTGGCATTGCATCATGGCAATACTTAGAATAAAAATCTCACAATTATTGTGATCATTTCTGCTCAGGAATGTCGCCATTCAAAGAGTCTGGATTGTCTTCAAGGGGTCCCCATTCTGTTTTGGTTCTGTTAAGTCCGAATCTCTTGGCCCAAATGAACTTCAAATTAAGCCATCC
>Ga0208277_1000707_pt1 | contig 19711 bp, 17 predicted proteins | sample ETNtaG_5_FD_185782 | JGI IMG/M metagenome (GOLD analysis project Ga0208277, IMG submission 185782) | Marine microbial and viral communities from oxygen minimum zone, Eastern Pacific Ocean - ETNP201406SV205 (SPAdes) (version 2) | ecosystem: Environmental > Aquatic > Marine > Oceanic ...
GTCATCACTTAATAGCCACATCCAATCGTCAAACTTTACTCTTAAAAGATCATCGCCTACTGGCAAGTCAATATTATATTGCCAATTAAAGAGATCACCTGTCTCCTTACCTTTTGCATCACCAATAACGTCTGGGGCGGATCCTTTCCATTCAGACTCATTTAATTTAATAAGCGTCCAAGTTCTATTCTGTGAAGAATTATCGGAATAAACAAAACTTTCCTCCAGTATTAGAGTTTTTCCATCAAATGTACCCAGTATGTCGACCTTAAACCGGCTTCGAACTTTTCCAAAGCGGTCTTGGAATTGCCCATATGCTACAACCTCTCCATCAAAAAAATCTTCAAGGTTAAGATTTAATTCTGAAAGCTTCGGGTCATCTGCGGAAGGTTTCCCAACACAACTGCAAATCAGAAAAATTAAAAAAAACAAAAATGGAATTCTTAGCATTCTTTTTTCTCCTTAATTCACCAAACCTTATCCTGCATATTTTTTAGCGTATTAAAAGAACTGGCAATCTAACTGTATTAATTAATCTAGTAGTAGTGGAACCTACTATGTATGATCTTATTTTTGAATGTCCATAGGCTCCCATAATCAGAAGGTCAAAATTATGATCTTTAGCCAACTTAGATAATTCAAGTTTGGGATCCCCAGACAAGCTTTCGATTGAGACTTCAATATTTTGGGAATTTAGTACTCTTTTGGCCTCAGAAAAATTATCGCCAATTTCTTTTTCTGGCTTCCCAACAGATGCCAAGGTGACCTGGGCATTATGAAAAAATCCGCAAGTTGAAATAAAATCAACAATTCTATTTGCCGAAGGACTTCCATCAAAAGCTACTAATACTTTTTTCACTGTCACAAATTTTCTATTTGCTATAAAAATAGGTTTTTTGCTTGATCGCACAAGACGTTCGATATTTAGTCCTAGTTTTGAATCATTGTCTTGTTTGATTTCGCCTCTCTTGCCGATAACGACCACATCCGCCAATCCTTCTTTTACCTTTAATGCTTCCGCAATATCACCTGTTCGCAATCGCGTTTCTACTTCTAGATCTCCAAGTGATTGTATTTTTTGGTTAGCTTTTTCCAAAATCGACCAACCTATTAAATGAAGCTTTTTGGCATCTTCAGCATCAACTTCAGATAAATTGGATAGCAATTTTGTTTTAGCTCCTAAGTTTATTGCGCCACTAAGGTCTTGTTTGGCTCGGGGTATTTTTTTATCTATTACATGATACACTTTAATTTTTGATTTGCTCTCCAGGGCTAACCAAGCGGCATACTCGCAGACTATCTCTGAGTATTTCGAATCATCAATAAAAGCTATAATTGTTTTGTTTTCCATAAGATTTTCCTAATGAACCAGCATTTTATCTAATGCGTCTTTCTTGTCATGGACCGATAACCTGTCTACCAATGTTTTTGACGCTTCATTTAAGCCAATAACCTTTACATCAGCTCCTTCTCTCCTCAATTTGATTATTGCTAAGTCGAGAGCGGAAATGGAGGAGATATCCCATATATGTGCCTCACCCAAATCAATAGTCACTGTTTCGACGGCTTCTTTAAAATCAAAACTTTGCATGAAGTTTTCTGAAGATGCAAAAAACATTTGTCCTTTGATGACATAAGTTCGGTGTTTTCCATCAGGGGTTACGCTTGTAGAAACTTCGAATAGTTGAGATATTTTCCAAGCAAAAAAGATACCTTCCAATAAGACACCGACTAGCACTCCGATTGCTAAATTATGTGTGTAAATTACGAAAAATACTGTTGCTAGCATTACAATTGAAGATGATCGAGGGTGGTCTTTAAGGTTTTTTATAGATGACCAGGAAAAAGTACCAATGGAAACCATTATCATAATAGCTACAAGTGCCGCCATTGGAACTTTGGCCACAAGATCACCAAGTAAAACTACTAGGATAAGTAAAAATAGCCCTGCAATAAAGCTTGATAATCTACCTCTGCCACCAGATTTTATATTTATTATTGATTGACCAATCATTGCACATCCCGCCATCCCTCCAATAAACCCGGTAGCAGTATTAGCTATACCTTGCCCAATGCATTCCTGGTTTCTATCTGATTTTGTGTCGGTAAAGTCATCGACTATTTGCTGTGTGAGTAAACTTTCAAGAAGGCCAACTGTTGCGACGGCGACTGAATATGGGAAAATAATCTTAAGTGTCTCAAAAGAAATTGGAATATCAGGAATTAAGAAAATTGGTAAGGTATCAGGCAGGTTTCCCATGTCTCCTACTGTTCTTAAGTCCAGATCTAGAGCGATTGTAAGGATTGTGAGAAGAATAATATTTACGAGTGGGGATGGGACTGAAGTAGTGATATATGGTAGAAGATAAATGATAGCTAAGCCTAGTCCCACTATAAAAAATGTAAGCGGAGGGACATTTGAAGGATCTAATTCTGGAAGCTGTGCAAGAAAAATCAATATTGCAAGTGCGTTCACGAATCCAGTTATTACTGATCTCGATACAAATCGCATGAGATAGCCAATTTTAACTATACCCGCAGCAATTTGTAGAATGCCGGCAAGTATTGTGGCGGCTAACAAATATTGTAATCCATATTCTTTAACCAGAGTTACCATTAATACTGCTGTTGCAGCCGTAGCGGCAGATATCATTCCCGGCCTACCTCCGGTTATTGCTACCAATACAGCAATTGAAAAAGAAGCAAAAAGGCCCACTTTAGGATCTACCCCTGCAATTACTGAGAAAGCAATAGCTTCTGGAATTAAAGCGAGTGCTACAACTAAGCCTGAGAGCACATCTCCCTTAATATTAGAAGTCCATTGTTCTTTGTATTCCCTAAAGGATATCATAATTACTCGCCTGATTATTTAGTGTAAGTATTAGGCATAAGAAAGACACATCTAATCCACAAAAAAGTTTATTTCAAGAAGTTACCGTAGCATTAGGATCATTAGTACTTTCTTCTGATTAAATTAAAGGCAATTAAATTTTAAAGGTATATTAAAGCTCAATTGGGGAAGAGATTTTTTAATTAAAAGGTTGGTTTGGTGGAGAGTTTTGGTTTGACCAAAACCAAGTGAGCTGTTAGCGTTTATTAGTAGGGGATATATCACAATGTCAGCACGCGACTTTGATATTTTAATTGCAGGCGCTGGGCATAATAGTCTTGCCTGTGGGGCTTGGCTTGCGCGCAGTGGGCTAAAGGTTTGTGTGATTGAACGAAATTCTTGGATTGGAGGAGGTTGTGTAACACGCGAGGTTACAAAACCTGGCTTCAAGCATGATCTATTTGGCTCATCTCACGTGTGGATCCACGCTAATCCGGACTTTAAAGTTTTGTTGCCAGAGCTTAAAAAACACGGGCTAGAATATATTTGGGAAGAAAATCATATCACTGGGCACCCAAACCTTAATGGGAAGGGCGTGGTGGTTTATAAGGACGTTGATCGAACCTGTGAGAGCATTGCGAATTATTCTGTGGCCGATGCGCGGCGTTATCGGGAAATATATGATAAATGGGGAGAAATTAGAGATGGTTTCATTAAGGGCATGTTCTCGCCACCTGCTAAACCAAGTGTAATTCCTAGTGCTTTGCAGGACAGTTATGAGGGTTTGTTGCGCTTAAAAGAATTTAATCTTAGCTCTCGGCAATTTGTTCTTCAAAACTTTGAAAATGATACTGTTCGGGCTTTTGTTCTGGGTTGGGCGATGGCACCGCAGATATTTCCTGACACAGAATGCACTGGTCAATCTTTTTTCATTCTAATTCCAGGCATTCACACTTATGGTGCTGCGATCCCCAAGGGTGGATCCATGATGTTGCCAACTTCTTTGGCGGCGTATATCGAAGAGCACGGCGGAAAGGTTATGACGGACTCACCAATTCACCGGTTCTTACTTGATGGGGATGGGTCGTGTGTGGGTGTAAGCTTGGAAAATGGTGATGAGATTACCGCTTCCCGGGCTGTTGTCACTGGTCTTGGGATGAAAGTTTCTTTTCTAGACTGCATGGATCCAGAAGATTTACACCCTGAGTTCGTGAAGGCATGTAAGTCGTTCTCTTACGGTTCGGTGTCCATTGCCCGGGTTCATTATGCATTAAATGAATTACCTAATTACAATAATGGTGCGGATATGAACGCCTGCGCCTTCCATCGAATATTTGGATCTATGCATGACATTGATGTACAATACGGTGAGATCATGATGGGAAAAGCTCCGTCGAACCCATTTTTGTGGTCTGCTGGATGGACGAAATTAGATCCAGGTCGTGCACCAGATGGTAAGCATACTCTTATCTTGGATACCTTTGTGCCGTCGAGGTTGTCTGACGGTACAAACTGGGACGATTACATTGAAGAATATGTCGAAACTGTTTTGTTGAAAGTCTTGCGTCGACACACAAATAACATGGATGCGAACAATATTCTGGGAGCTTATTATGAGACTGGAGTGAGTCTTGAGGCTGCTAATCCAGCATTCGTTTCAGGCAATACTACGGGTGGCGAGAGGCTTCTTAGCCAGATGGGGTATATGCGCCCGTTGCCAGGTTTCAGTCAGTATAAATCACCGATTCCAAAACTCTATATTACGGGTCCCAGTTGTCATCCTGGGGGTGGCATAACGGCCATGGGAACCATAACCGCAAACGTGATGCTACGCGACTTCGGTATGCCGCATCGTGAATTCAATTAAGAGAACTAAGGGTAATAATAAAATGAGAAAACCGATTGAAAAATATACAGCTCTAGTTGTCCAGCCTCATGTTGAGGTGGCAATTGACCGTAGTGGCATAAAACGTAATCTGGACCGAGCCCTCAATATGATCGACTTTGGTGTCGGTTATTACTGGGAGGTCCCTGTTCGGCTGGCTGTTTTTCCAGAGTATTTTCTCCAGGGTGTAACAACGCCCGGCAAAGGTGAACATGGATTAGATGACTTCATGAAGAAGGCAATCACCTTTGATGATGAAGAAATTCACGCCCTGATTGATAAGTGTCGAGAGTATGACATGTATATCGCGGGCGGGGGTTTGATAGAAAGAGTGCCAGAATTCCCTGACCGCTGGTTCAATACTGCCTTTATCCTTGGTCCAGAAGGCGTTGCATTACGCTATCACAAATACCATGTTCCCGCTTCCATCGGCTTAGGTACTAGTCCGCATGACATGTGGGAGGAATATTCTGCGCTCTTTGGTGGGGATATTAAAGATATCTTTCCCGTGATTGATACACCAATTGGCAAATTGGGTACAATGACTTGCCACGATGGCGCGACACCAGAAGTTAGTCGAGCACTTGGTTTCAATGGGGTCGAGGTTATCTGTCACCCAGTTGCGCTGCAAGAGGTTGAGGGGGTATCAAAGCCTTGGGAATTTTGGGAGTTCTCGCGCAGAACTAGAGCTCACGATAACATGTGCTATTTACTCGGTTCGAACTGGGGCACGGTTGATTATAAATACTATCCTAAAGCATTTTGTTCGGGGAATTCATTTGCCATTGATTACACGGGAATGATGTTGCGCCATGCTCCATACCCAGAAGAGCAGGTTTTGGCTGTTACCCTCGATATTGAGGCGCTACGCGAGCACCGAACCCGGATTAACCACAATATGTGGGTTGATGTTCGTACTGAAGCTTTTAAACAAATCTATGAACATCCGAATTATCCGCCAAATCTCTTTCCTTCAGGCAATCCACCCCGCAACCTCGCCCATAAGATGACCGGGGCTTACACATCTATGGACCGGATGTATGACAGAGGCCAATTTGTCATGCCTTTCGATAAAGATGGGATGAAGCATTCGGACCTCCTGAAATCTCGAATAAGTACAGCGCAGGATCGTGGCGCATTGAGAAAGGATTAAATAGTGCGTGTAAGTACTCCCATTGCAGATATGAAAATTACCGTTGAACGGATAACGGTCGAAGGTCGAACACTCGTAATGACTAATGGTTCTGAAGATTCAATGCCTACGAGGACAGTTATGACCCCAAGTGACGTACGATATATATTTGGATCGATGTTACGGCCATCTATTTTATGGTTTTTCGTCACTTGCTTGTTTCGTAGTGACACTGCCAAAACAAGTGAAACGGATACGTCTTCCGATCATCATCCAACACCGAATCCATGGTGAGGTAAATGTGAGCCAGACCCTCCAGAAAAAAATACAAAACACCCAATCGGGAGCTGACGTTTTAATTGCAGCTTTACAGGCAAATGGCATTAATTCGATGTTTGCACTGCCGGGTGGGCAATTGGATCATTTGTTTGATGCAGTTCAGCGCAAGAATGGAGAATTTACCCTTACGCGAACCCGACATGAACAAAGCGCTGCCTACATGGCCTTTGGTGCGGCGCGTTCGACCGGTCAACCTGCAGTTTTTTCCGTAGTACCTGGCCCGGGAATTATGAATGCCATGGGTGCGCTTGCAACAGCCTGGGCAGTTAATGCGCCAGTTATGAGTCTATGTGGTCAAATACCATCGGCAGGTATCGGTTTGGGGAGAAGGTATTTACATGAAATTCCTGACCAGCTTGCGACATTGAGGACGCTAGTAAAACATGCAGAGCGTATTCAGACCCCTGAGGATGGACCACAGATGGTGAATGATGCACTTGTTGCTATGCAAAGTGGTCGGCCTGGCCCAGTGCATTTAGAAATGTCACCGGATATAATGGAAGCAAGGGTTGTGAATGCATCCTGCGCTGCAGCACAACTAGAAGCTCCAGTTTGTGCGGATGGCGATTCCATCCAGAATGCAATCGATATTTTAGTTCGTTCGGAGCGGCCGCTCATTTATGTAGGAGGGGGTGCGACAGACGCGGCAGAAGAGGTGAATACATTGGCGAGGATGATTGAGGCGCCAGTTAGTGCGTTCCGTTCAGGACGAGGAATCGTGGATGACGATGATTATCATGCTCAAGTTTTTCCGGCTGGTAGACGGCTTTGGAAGGACGCAGACGTTGTTTTTGCCATCGGTACTAGGCTGCACGAGCCACAGCTTTATTGGGGGGTAGACAGTAACTTGAAAATCATCCGACTCGATATCGATCCAAAGGAATTTGGTCGCTATGGATCTCCTGCAGTTTCTCTTTGTGGTGATGCTCGTACTACGCTTCAAACTTTGCTAATTGGATTAAAGTCAGCCTTGCGGGCACCACGTGCTTCACGAGAGGAGGAATTGATCCGTCTAAAAACTGACCTTCGATCAGCAATTGCCCAGAATCTTGAGCCGCAGATGGGTTTCCTGAAAGCCATTCGAGATGTTCTTCCTCGGGACGGTATTTTTTGTGATGAAATTACTCAAGTTGGATTTACGTCTTGGTTCGGTCTTCCGATCCATCGGAAGCGAGGGCATATTAATTGTGGCTTTCAAGGTACACTTGGCTATGGTTTTGCAACTGCCCTTGGTGTAAAGGTGGCTAATCCGGAAACCCCCGTGGTTAGTATTTCTGGCGATGGTGGTTTTTTGTTTACTGCAACCGAACTGGCGACAGCAGTTGAGTATGGCATAAACCTTGTAACTATTGTCTTTAACGACAACCGACATGGCAATGTTTACCGCCAGCAAAAAGAGTGGTTTGATGGAAGATTTATTGCTTCTGACCTTCACAATCCCAATTTTGTAGATTTTGCACGTAGTTTCGGTGCTAGCGCAGAATACGTTGAAACACCGGATCAATTGCGTAGTGCTTTAGAGCGCGGGCTAAGCACGACTGGACCTACTATTATCGAAGCTAGGCAAGTACGAGATTTACCTACTCCTTGGCAATATATCATAGAACCGCCAGTACGTGGCCCTCATGCGGTAGATAGGCAAGGAGGATCTGCAAAATGACTACGATGATTGGAGTTAAAAATGCAATAACTGAGGCGCAACCATATAAACAGGGCCCTAATGATATTGAGGGTGTAGCTAATCCCATCAAGCTATCATCGAATGAGTTACCCTATCCTCCAAGCCCTAAGGCTATCAAGGCTTATCACAACGTTGAAAATGTACTTGGCAGATATCCAGATGGTGCTCAGTCTGAATTACGTAGTACTCTGGCTGAACTTCATGGCATCCCAAAAGCTAATATATTCGGGGGAAATGGTTCTGAAGAGGCCATCGGGCTCATAGTTCGCGCAGTATTAAAACCTGGAGATTCAATAATCGTTAGCGAAAATAGTTTTATCATGACCGAAATTTATGCCAATTCAGTCGGGGCGGATGTCATAAAATGCAAAGAAGTTGATCAACGCGTAGATGTTGACGCAATACTGGCTGCCGTTTGTAAGCGGACCAAAATTGTTTATTTGTGTTCACCAAATAATCCAACAGGCACCTATACATCTGCAGAAGAATTAATGCGCTTAAAAGAAGGGCTTCCAGATGGGGTGCTTTTTCTCATGGATATGGCTTATGCTGAATTTGCTGATGCATCTGACTATAGTGACGGACTTTCGCTTTTTAGCCCAGAGGGAAAGGTTGCTATCACAAGGACATTTTCAAAGGCGTATGGGCTTGCGAGCCTTAGGATCGGCTATGCCATCGCTCCAAGTGCTGTTGTTAAGGCTGTGTCTGGTATTAGAACACCATTCAATGCAAATTCAGCTGCTATGGCAGCAGCGACAGCCGCGGCGTTGGATCAGGAGTATCTACAGAATTCTGTTGCAAAAGTACGGGCTACGCGGGATGTATTCGTGTTGGGACTTCGAGAACTTGGTCTTGACGTAGTGCCCAGTCAGGCAAACTTTGTCCTTATTAAATTTGCTAGTGAAGGCACCCTCGCGTCTTCCCTTGACGCGTCTTTACAATCAATGGGAATCTTGGGCCGACCTTCCGTAGCAGGTGAAAAAAACGAATATAGAATTTCAATTGGCACAGATGAAGAGATGCGGAAAACCCTAAAGGTGATCCGTGGATGGCTGAAAGACCGGAGAGGAGACGGTCAACAGCTTTAACCAGATGCCCTATGACCTGACCGGAGGGTTATAGGACAGTTAATAACTCCGGTAAAATAATGGGAGATAATATGATGAAATTTAAAAAAATATTAACGGCTACTGCAATGGTATTATCCATGGCGATGCCATTACCAGCGTTTGCTGATACGGACGTGTCGCACAATTGGAATGCTGATAATGAAGCCGAGACAATGCGTATTTTTCGCGAGAAGTACGAATCTCTTGGTGGTGTATGGAAGGACACAGCCTTCCCTGACACCCAAGAAAGCATTACCTCGGCGAAAACACGTTTCATTGGTGGCAATCCGCCGATGGCAATTCAAAGTGCTTTAGGTGGTACATTACAAGACTTCGCCGAAGGTGGGTTGCTACAGAATATGGATGCGGTTGCGAAAGCCAATAACTGGGCAGCTAATGTCTCTGACAGCATTGCAGCTGTTGGCCAATACGATGGTCACTGGGTAGCTGCACCGGTTTTTGTAGACGTCATTAACTGGATGTACACAAACAATGAAGTGCTAGCCGCGGCAGGGGTTGAGGCTCCAAATACATGGACTGAGTTCAAAGCTGCTTTGGCTGCGCTTAAGAGTGCGGGTTACACTGGGCTAGCTATTGGTGGTTCGGACTGGCAGGAAGCTATACTGTTTGATCATGTAATTCTAGGAGTTGGCGGTGCTGAGCTTTATGACGCTATGATGACTGGCGATAAGAGTGTTTTTGATAATGGTCAGGTACGGACTGCGTTAGAAGAAATCATGTCTCTTGCTGAGTATACAGATGACGGTAAAGCAGGACGTTCATGGAACGACACTAATACGCTTATGGTAACTGGTAAAGCAGGGTTCTTTTTCATGGGACCTTGGGCTGCTGGCGGATATGGTGATTTGGGTGACGAAGGTGGAAATTGGTCTTGTCGCTTGACTCCTTGGGCTAGCGCTTTAACTGTCGTGCCGGATGGTTTCCAGTTCATTGCAGTTAAGAGCGATGCTGATAAGGCGGCTCAGGCTCTTTTTGCGGCAGCGGTCATGGACCCTGCTACCCAGATCGCCGCTGCTCAGGCGAAAGGGACACTGCCGGCGACTAATCAGGCCTCAGCTTCCGACTTTTCCGGTTGTCCAGCCAAGGCGGTCGATGCAATGGCAGAATCTACTTCGGTCACACATTGGAATGGCCATGCTTCAGATGTAGGTTCAGCCATCAAAGATAGCATCACAGCACTTTGGAATGGCCAGATGGACATCGACGCAGCACTTGAAAAGATGCGCGCCGGTCTTTGAACATAATATTTGGTGCCGCGTTTAGTGCGCGGCACCATTAAAATTTAAGACTTTTGGTAACGCATGCTCAATTCACGAAATAAAGTCAAAGCTGCATTGGTTTTAATACCAACCGTGATAGTCGTATTTTATTTCATTTGGGGTTTTGCAGTATATACAGCATTCCTATCATTTACTAAATCACGGTTTCTTCCTAATCATGAGATAATAGGATTCGATAATTATATTTTGCTTTTTGCAAATGACCGCTGGTGGGTTGCATATTCTAATATGTTTATCTTTGGTGCCCTATACATTGGAGGATGTATTATTCTTGGAGCTCTTTTGGCAGTTCTTTTGGATCGATTGACTAAGGGCGAAACACTTTTTCGCACGATTTTTCTTTATCCAATGTCACTCTCGTTGGTAGTTACCGGGCTTGCTTGGCAGTGGATTTTGAATCCGACAAGCGGCATTCAGCAGATCGTGCGTACAGCTGGATGGGACGAATTTAATTTTAACTGGGTTGCGTCGTCAGATTTTGCTATTTACACCATTGTGTTTGCCGCTCTATGGAATGGAACTGGTCTAATCATGATTCTGTTTCTGGCCGGCATTAAATCTATCGATGACGAGATTTGGAAGGCAGCACGAATTGATCAGATTCCTGTTTGGAGAATATACTTCAACATTATCCTGCCACAACTTCGAACTGTATTGCTGACTGCTGTTATGCTTTTAGGTTTTCAAGTTGTCCGCAGTTTCGATGTTGTTGTTGCTCTAACTAATGGCGGGCCTGGTTATGCTTCGGATGTTCCGGCACGTTATGTTTTCGAATACTTTTTTCAGCGCAGTAAAATAGGACAGGGAGCGGCGGCCGCGGTTATGATGGTGATGACCATGATCTTAATCGTTCTGCCCTATCTTTACTACGAGATCAGGAGGAAAGAGATATGATCCGGCGGTACACTTATAAGACCGCCTTACTATATTCTGCTCTAGTTGTTTCGGCACTATTTTTTTTGGCGCCAATATACGTGATGTTGGTTGCCAGTTTCAAGCCTCTCAATGAAGTAAGAGAGACTTCAATCATCGCTTTTCCGCAGAATTGGACTATTGAACCTTGGTTGAAAGCATGGTCCAGCGCGTGTTCTAGTCTCGACTGTATGGGTATCAAACCATTTTTCCTTGCTACATTTGAGATCGCGATTCCAGCCATGATTTTAGCTATCTTTATTGGGGCGATGAACGGTTATGTTATGGCGAAGTGGCGGGCCAAATGGGCGGATGTTCTTTTTGGGCTTCTGTTAATTGGATCATTTGTGCCTCTTCAGCTCTTTCTAATCCCTCTAGCGGTAACTTTGCGTGAGCTGAACATTTATGGGACAACCACTGGTCTTATTTTGATCCATACGATCTATGGAATCCCATTGACTACGATGCTTTTTAGAAACTTCTATATTACATTGCCGAATGAATTGGTCCAGGCTGCAGTCATGGATGGGGCTGGGTTCTTTAAGATATTTTTTTCTGTGATCTTGCCTTTGTCTCCTGCAATCTTCATTGTTGCTGTGATTCTGGTATTTTCAGGCATCTACAACGATTTTCTCTTTGCTCTAACCTTCGGAGATACTTCCAAGCGCCCAATTATGGCGGCGGTTCAGAATATTGTTTCTTCGTCTTACGGTATTAAAGAGCATAATATGAACATCGCCGCCGTTGTGATCGCAGCACTGCCAACTTTGTTGCTTTTTCTTGTTGCGGGAAAGTTTTTCGTGCGTGGTCTGATGCAAGGTGCGGTAAAAGGATGAGAAAATGACCTTAAAGTTAAACAATATAGGAAAGAGCTTTGATAAAGTAGAGGTGCTTCGTAACATTTCTCTTGAGGTCGAAGAAGGAGATTTTCTTGTACTGCTAGGCGGCAGCGGTTGTGGAAAATCCACTCTATTAAACTGTATAGCTGGGCTAGAGGAAGTCTCTAGCGGGACTATTGAAATAAAAGGGCGCAATGTTACTATGGTCGATCCGGCGGACCGTAACGTAGCGATGGTATTTCAATCCTATGCCCTATATCCAACCATGAGTGTTTCAAGAAATATTAGCTTCGGCTTGGAGTGTAAAGGTGTTAGCAAAGTTGAAAGGTCTAAAGCTGTAAATCGCATCAGTAAGCTTTTGCAAATAGAGGAACTGCTTGATCGCAAGCCGAGCCAACTCTCAGGCGGTCAGAGACAACGTGTTGCAATAGGGCGAGCATTGGTTCGTGACCCAGACATCTTTCTTTTGGATGAGCCAATGTCAAATTTGGATGCCAATCTACGCAACCAGATGCGGTCTGAACTTCGGGAACTTCATGGTAAACTCAACCGCACTTTCATTCTGGTCACTCACGACCAGATTGAAGCGATGTCGATGGCTACGAAAGTCGCCGTCTTGGATCAGGGGTATGTTCAACAATTTGGTACGCCTTACGAGATTTATTATCGGCCTCAAAACAAGTTTGTTGCTGAGTTTATTGGCCTGAACAAAATGAATTTTCTGGAAGGAGAAATAAGGTTGACTAGTGAGGTGCCTTTCTTTTGCAAAGGTTCTCACAAGGTACCATTAACTGGGTACGAATTTACTGAAAATTATCCATCAGATAACCGGCCAGTAATAATGGGAATTCGGCCAGAAAATATCTATCGCTCCAAAGATCGTCTTGAAGGAGATGTTTTTCTAGAGGTAAAATTGCCTGTTTCAAGAAGTGAACTAACGGGTGGAGATGCTCAAGTTTGGTTCGATTTTGAGGGGCAAGAGATTGCTAGCCGCTTTCGTTCCTCGAGGACACCCGACATAGGTACTTTAACCACACTTTTTCTAGACGTGAGGCATGCTTCGCTATTCGATGCAAAGACTGGAGAAAGGTTGTGAAGGAAACCTGGCGCTGGTACGGACCTATTGACAAAATCACACTTCAAGAGATCAAACAAACAGGAGCTCAAGGAATCGTAAGCGCCCTTCACGAAATTCCTTATGGAGAGATTTGGGAACGGGGTGCTATTTCAGAGCGTCGGAGTATTATTCGTGCGTCTGGTTTTCATTGGGATGTCGTTGAAAGCCTTCCTATCCATGAAGACATTAAGCGTGGAACAGGAAACTTAGATTTGCTATTTGCAAATTATCGGCAATCACTTTCAAATTTGGCAGCTGAGGGCATTCAAACTATCTGTTACAACTTCATGCCATTATTGGACTGGACACGCACTGATCTAAAGTCGCCGGTAGCGACCGGGGGTTCTTGCCTTCGCTTTTCGGCAAAGCGGATGGCTGCTTTTGAAATTTTTATGGTGGGTCGGAAAGCTGCAGAGGAAGATTATTCTGATGAGGTCATACAAGAGGCCCGTACCTGGTATGAAAAGTCCTCAGAATTGGACCAGAAAGATTTATTAAACTCAATTATGTCAGGTATGCCCGGTGCTTTCGATCGTTACGATATAAAGGGGTTAAGGTGCGAATTAGAGACCTATCATGGAGTGAAAAAAGAGAATCTTCGTATGAATTATGAGAGATTTCTTAATGAAATAATGCCAACTGCTGAAGAATTGGGTTTACGAATGTGTGTACATCCCGATGACCCTCCGCGTAATCTTTTAGGCCTTCCGCGCATTGTATCTACTGGAGATGACATAGACTGGGTCATGAAAACTTACAATAGGTATGCCAATGGTTTGACACTTTGCTCGGGATCCTTAGGGGCAAATTCGAGAAATGAAGTTGTTGAGATCGCACGTAATAATGCTGGTCGTATTCATTTTGCCCATCTTCGAAACGTTCGAACAGAGTTGGATGGATCTTTTGAAGAAGCTGCACATCTCGAAGGAGACACTGATATGCGTGCCCTATGTCAGGTGCTCTTGGAAGAAGAAAAGGTCCGCCAGATCAATGGGCAGTCTGATTGGCAAATTCCTTTTAGACCTGATCATGGCCACGAACTTCTCTCTGATTCTGAGAGAAAAACCTTCCCCGGATATCCGCTTATCGGCCGGCTTAGAGGTTTGGCTGAAATTCGAGGTGTAATTTATGGCTTAAGATCATGAATATTATGCGGCATAAGAATATCGTTGACATAAAATTGGGGTCATTATGATCAACTTTAAGTCAGGCGAAATAATTGCAGTCGGCGAAGCGATGATTGAAATGGCTGTCACTGATCAAAACGTTTTTCGTAGAGGATTTGCTGGGGATACGTTTAACACTATCTGGTATATGGCTCAGATGCTTGGCAGTCAATTTGATGTTGGGTTTGTAACGAATGTTGGTGTTGATAGTATTTCAGACACATTCATAGAAGAAATTCGGAGCGATGGATTAAAAACAAATAGGGTACAAAAAATTTCTGATCGCACCATGGGTCTTTATATGATTGAGCTCGATGGTTCAGAGAGATCTTTCCACTATTGGAGAGAGAATTCAGCTGCGCGATTACTTGCTGATGATGGCGAATGGCTGAGTAAAGCTATTTCAGATACTAGTTTAATACATTTTTCTGGGATAACACTTGCAATTCTAAGTAAGGAATCCCGGGAACGATTTTTTGATAGTCTTTATCTTGCCCGCAGTAATGGGGCGAGAATTTCGTTTGATCCCAATATCCGATCAAATCTCTGGTCTTCCCGACATGAACTCTGCGAAACCTTGCAACGCTTTTTAACTGTGACAGATATCGCTTTACCAAGTTTTGAGGATGAAGCTATTCATTGGGGAGATAGTTCCCCAGAAGATACACTTAATCGATTTTCCCGTGAAGGCGTAACTGAAATTGCAGTCAAGAATGGTTCGGGAGCAGTTGTGGCCATGGCAGGTGGAAAAAAAATTATCAAACCTACACCGGCTGTTTTGGGCGTTTGTGATACCTCTGGAGCAGGTGATGCATTCAATGCTGGTTACTTGGCTTCCCGACTCTTAGGGTTTGGTCAGGAGCAGTCCATTGTCAGAGGGCAAAAATTAGGTGGAGAAGTGATCCGCCACTTCGGCGCACGACTCTCTAAGGAAATATTCTCTACTGGGCCCTTTAAATCATTTACTTGACGGTTCAATTCAGCTGAGTCAATCTTTCTTTTAAGAGTTTTATTCATACATTTGGATTTGTAAAAATGAGAAAGCCAAGCATAGTTTATCCGGACGCTGATGATGAAACCGTTCAAATATTTTCTAGTGATTTATCTGCGCGTCTTAACAAACTTGGCAGATTTGAGATTTTCGAAGGTGTTCCAGCTAGCGATGAAGAATTTGTAAGTAGGGTAGGGGAAGCTGAAGCTGTTATTTTGGGCTGGGCAATGCCCTCGGAGGTAATGTTAGCTTTAAAAAATCTGAAATTGATAGTTTTTACAGGTATAGGCGTGGCAAATTTTGTGGATTTAAATGTTGCTAAGAATCAGGGTATAACTGTTTGCAATACCCCTGGATATGCCGATCAAACGGTAGCTGAACATACCATAGCCTTGATGCTTTCTTCGGCTCGCAAAATCAATAAATTAGACAGCTCAATGAAAGGCGGGCATTGGAAGACAGATTGTTCCGGGTATGATCTTAATGGAAAAACACTTGGCTTGATTGGTTTAGGTGGTATTGGAGGCAGAGTTTCGGAATTGGCGAAAGCATTTGGCATGAAGGTCATCTGCTGGACTTCTAATCCAGATCCTTTACGAGCTAAGAAATTTGGACTTGAGTTTGCTACGCTAGAACAGGTTTTTCAGTCTAGTGACATTGTCTCGTTACACCTTGCACTTACTGACAAAACGCGTGGCCTGGTTAATGCGCACATACTATCTTGTCTTAGGAGAGGATGCTTGCTGATTAACACTGCTCGAGCTGAGTTAATAGATGAGGATGCACTGATGTTTGAGCTTAAAAGCCAACGCATCTTTGGTGCATTTGACGTTTTTCATGAAGAACCTCTTTCGAAAAACCATCCAATACGAAGACTTTCAAATGTTATTCTAACCCCTCATAATGGCTACAATACCCCCGATGCGAACTATGCCATTTGTGACTTGGCCACATCTGTGGTCGAATCTTACTATGCAGGCGAACCAATTAATGAGGTAAAAAACTAAATTGCTTTGGGTAAATTTTGGAGAAGTAAGAAGTGAAAATAACTCAAGAACGTTTGTACCAAGTTCGTATCAAAGTTTCTGAAAAAACTTCTCAGGCTCTTCGGGCTAAAGAAAATAATGCGGTAACAAAAAGTATTCTAAGTATTTCTCAAAAATTTGACGTTTCACCTGTTTGTACGTTCGATGCATTTTGTGAATACTGTAAGGAGGCCGAAGAGAATGGAATAGAAAATTATTCTCTTTATCACTGGACAAAGAGCATTATTTCCAACCTTGATAAGAGGGATAAGCATTTGAAATCTTTCGCATTTTACAAGGGTTTAGATCAGGTTTATAAAAAAGAAATTGCGGATGCCTTATATTTCGAACTAAAAGATTTATTAGAGGAGGGGTTAATCGAGGAGCTAAATTTAATAGATAACAATCCAAAAAATAACCCTCAACCTCCAGGGGTTAAGATGTAACGTAATTTCTAAAACTTACCCATAATTCTTAGCATAATTTTAAGTTTAAAAGGTAATTAAAGAGTTTTTAAAGTTTAGCCTTGGTGTGTGGGTGTCTAGTTTAAAAATCCTAGTATGACATTGCTTACATTTTGTCCAAGCTCTGCTTTAGCATACCCTCCTTCCATGACAAAGTGAGTAGGTGTGTTGACTGCTTTTATTTCCTTTCCAATATTTAAGAAGTCATTGCTAAGTAGGTTGAAGCCACCAACTGGATCTTCGGAAAATGTATCAACCCCTAAAGAAACAAGTAAAACTTCAGGGCTATATTTTTTAATTTGGGTTATAGCTAAACTGAGAGCCTCTTTCCAAGCCTCAAAATTAGTTCCTAACTTCATTGGAAAGTTTAGGTTATAGTTTTCTCCAAGATTGATACCAATTTCATCAGCATAGCCCAATAGGAAGGGATATTCATCCTCCGGCCTGCAGTGTAGGGAAGTAAAAAATACGTCCGACCTTTCATAAAAGATAGATTGTGTGCCATTACCGTGATGGTAATCAATATCCAAGATTGCCACACGACTTACTCCGTTATCTAGATAATACTGGGCGGAAATGGCAACGTTATTTAAATAACAATATCCTCCAGCTAAATCTTTAGAAGCATGATGCCCCGGAGGTCTGCAAAGAGAAAAAATTGAATCTTGCCCATTTCTTATGAATTCTGCACCTGTCAATGCAACATCCTTTGAAGAATTTATGGCTTTCCATGTACCCTCGACAAAGGGCACGCATACGTCAAATGTATAGCAGCTTAGCATTGAGTGTACCGACCTATTAGGAACTTGCTTCATGCTCCGCATTCCGAAAGTATATGCAGTTGCAAACCCCCCAGGTCCAAATTGTTCAACCCAAAGTGGGTAACATTCTTCAAGAAATTTAACAAAATTAGGATCATGTATTCTCAATACTTCTCTTAGACCAAAAGAATTTGGTGATTGAATGTCTCTTATATCATTTGCCCTTAAGGCATTTAAAATTATTTTAATTCGATCTGGGCTTTCTGACATGGGTATAAGTTCATCATAACGCATCTCTTTTGCGCCAGCGTGACCCACATGTTCCTCTGAAAAAATGACCTTCATTCCCTCTTTTCCTCGAATTATTTGTCGTGAGTATTTAGTAAATACTTTTTTAACTCTTCGCGATTGGAAGAAAAATCGTAAGAGATTTTATCTGATCTCTGATTTTTATCCCAGTTCGGATCGCCTAAGATAGGGGCATTTATTTCCTCAGGCAATGCTCGGCCCTTTATTAAGTCTGCAGCTCTCTCAGCAACCATTAATGTGGGTGCATTTAAGTCACCTGCTGTTGCTTGAGGCATTATCGAACTATCCACTATAAATAATCCATCTAGACCCTTTGCTTTCATTGTTAACGGATCCACAACAGCAGAGTCGTCCTCACCCATTCTGCAAGTGCCACAAGGATGATAAGCACTTTCAACTTTTTCTTTTATAAAAATGTCCATAAGGTCATTTGTATTGCAGCTTTCTCCAGGGGCAATTTCTGAACCTATAAAGCTAGAAAATGCTGGCTGGTGAAATATTTCTCTGGTTAGAGTAATGCAAGCTCTCATATCGTCCCAATCTTGAGGATCTGTCATATAATTAAAGCAAACTTTAGGTGGGTCAAAGGGATCTTGACTTCGAAGTTTAACCCATCCGCGGCTTTTAGAACGCTTAGTACCAACATGCACTTGGAATCCGTGAGTTCCTGCATCTGTTTGACCATCATAAGAAATAGCGATAGGCAAAAAGTGAAACTGAATATCTGGGTAAACTACACCAGCTCGACTTCTTATATGTCCTCCTGTTTCAAAATGATTTGTGGCTCCTAGACCTTTTTTAGATAGCAACCACTGTAATCCGATCAGAGATTTATAAAAAGGATTTAGATATTGATATAAAGTTATTGGCTTAACGCATTCTTGTTGAATGTATAATTCAAGATGGTCCATAAGATTATTTCCCACCTCTTTTCTTTCCACAATTATTTCAATACCATAATTTCTCAGCTCGTTAACGGGGCCGATTCCGGAAAGCTTTAATATTTTGGGTGACATTATGGATCCGGCACATAAAATAACTCCATCTCCTGCTTTTGCAGTTGTTTTTTTTCCGTATCTAGAGAACAATACACCCTTAGCTTTTTTATTTTGGAAGAGAATTTTTTCTACATTAGCTTGGGTAATTACGTTTATATTTCTACGATTCATAGCAGGGTATAAATAACTTTTTGCAGCACTTGCCCTAACACCATTTTTGACAGACATTTCCATAGGGCCCATGCCTTCATGTTGAAGGTCATTCATATTTTCACTGATAGCATATCCAGCTTCTTTGCTTGCCTGAACAAATGTATTGTAGAGAACGTTTTTAGCTTCTCCCTTTTTTACGTATAGAGGGCCATCATTTCCGCGAAACTCACCATCTTCCGATGAATGCTCAAGTTTCTTAAAATAGGGTAATACATTTCCCCAATGCCAACCTTTTGCTCCCTTTGCCGACCAAAGTTCATAATCCATTGGATTACCCCGAACATAACACATCCCATTTATAGAAGAAGAGCCACCTAGTCCTTTTCCTCTTGGAAGGTTCATAATTCGATTATCTAACCCTGGTTCAGGTTCAGTTTTTAGGCCCCAGTTGAATCGTTCGGAATTCATAGGAATGGACAAGGCTGCAGGCATACTTACGGTAACTGATTTGTCATTCCCTCCAGCTTCCAAAATGAGAATTTTTTTGTCTTTATCTTCGCTTAAGCGATTAGCGATTACACAACCAGCAGACCCTGCTCCAATAATTATATAATCATAAGTTTCTTCCATTGATTTATTTTTACCAGAACCATTTATTGTCATTTTAGGAGACCTTTTCTAACCTATTATAACATAATA
>Ga0208277_1000709_pt1 | contig 19687 bp, 19 predicted proteins | sample ETNtaG_5_FD_185782 | JGI IMG/M metagenome (GOLD analysis project Ga0208277, IMG submission 185782) | Marine microbial and viral communities from oxygen minimum zone, Eastern Pacific Ocean - ETNP201406SV205 (SPAdes) (version 2) | ecosystem: Environmental > Aquatic > Marine > Oceanic ...
CGTGAAAAAGGCATTTTTTTTCATGTAGATGCTGCGCAAAGTACTGGCAAAATTGATATTGACTTAAGCTCTCTTCCAGTTGATTTGATGTCATTTTCTGCTCATAAAACATATGGACCTAAGGGCATAGGTGCCTTATTTGTTCGAAGAAAACCTCGAGTAAGAATTGAAGCCCAAATTCATGGAGGTGGACATGAAAGAGGAATGAGATCTGGAACGCTGCCAACGCATCAAATAGTTGGAATGGGCGAAGCCTTTAGAATCGCAAAAGAAGAAATGGATAATGATAAGAAAAGAATACAATCTCTTCATGATAAGTTCTATGAATCTATCTCAAATATTGAAGAGATATATATTAATGGAGACATTGAAAACAAAGTTAGTAATATACTAAACATTAGCTTTGCTTATGTTGAGGGAGAATCGTTAATCATGGCATTAAAAGATATTGCTGTTTCCTCAGGATCAGCTTGCACATCAGCAAGTTTAGAGCCATCCTATGTTTTGAGAGCGCTTGGCAGAAAAGATGAGCTCGCATCAAGCTCTATTCGCTTTTCATTTGGAAGATTTACCACTGAAGAAGATGTGGATTACACATTAACTTTAATCAACCATGCTGTTGATAGATTGAGAGAACTATCTCCATTATGGGAAATGTATTTAGATGGAATTGATCTTGATACAGTTGATTGGCAAACCCACTAAATATTGGGAGGTATTTATGGCATATAGTAAAAAAGTTGTAGACAAATTTGAAAATACTATCAATGAGCCTGCAAAATATAATGTTGGAAGATTCGATCCAAAGGAAATGAACGTAGGCACTGGAATGGTTGGTGCTCCTGCATGCGGAGATGTGATGAAGCTTCAGATCAAATGTGAGAGCAAAGGGAATACCCATGTTATCAAGGATGTTAAATTTAAGACTTATGGTTGCGGTTCTGCAATTGCATCATCTAGTGAATTGGTTGAGATGTTGATTGGAAAAACCCTTGAAGAAGCCAAGGAGATAAAAAATATTGACATTGTTGAAGCTCTCGAATTGCCTCCAATTAAAATCCATTGCTCAGTTTTAGCTGAAGATTCTATAAAACAAGCGATAGAGGATTACGAGCAGAAACAATAATTGACTATGGAAACATTTTCTCCACAAGAGCTTAGATTTTCTGAAAAGGCCATACTTCATTTTACTTCAAGTTTAAAGAATAACGGTAAAAGCGAGGGTGTAAGAATTGGAGTAAGAAAAGCTGGATGCTCTGGCTTCGAGTACTTTTTTGAGTTTGTTGAGGAGGAATTAACTGATGCTAACGACTTTATTTTTGATAAAGGTGAATGCAAAATTTACGTCGACAAAGAAAGCCTGAATTATCTTAAAGGTAGTTTGGTTGATTACTCAGAAGACGGTCTTAATAAAGGAATCAAATTTCATAATCCAAATGCTAAAGCCGTATGCGGTTGTGGTGAAAGCTTCACTATTTAAATGGCCCATATAAAGCTATTACCTCATTTCGAGTTATGTCCTAATGGCGCTGAATTTGAAACTCTTGAAGATGAGTCTATTTGTGAAGCTGCCCTAAGATCTGGTATTAAAATTGAACATGCTTGCGAAATGTCATGCGCATGCACTACTTGCCATATCATAGTACGAGAGGGATTTAATAATCTTAATGAGGCATCTGAAGATGAGGAAGATTTACTTGATAAAGCCTGGGGTCTTGAGCCAAACTCTCGCTTGAGTTGTCAAACTGTCCCAGATGATGGAAGTTTTACTGTTGAATTACCAAAATATACTATCAATCAAGTTTCGGAGGATCATTAATGAATATCAAGTGGTCAGATATTTCAGAAATTGCTATACATTTGAGCGAGGCCCATCCTGAAGTTGATCCACAGTGGATAAGTTTTCCCGACTTGCATCAAAAGATTTGCAACTTAGAAAACTTTGAAGATGATCCTCAAAATTCTAACGAAAAAATTCTTGAAGCAATTCAAATGGCTTGGATGGATGAATTAGACTAAGTCACCTATAATGTCGCAAATTTAGGAGTAACCTTATGACTATAGAACGAACACTTTCAATTATTAAGCCTGATGCAACATCAAAAAATATTATTGGAAAAATTATAGATCGATTTGAAGACAATGGCCTTAAAGTGGTAGCGGGCAAGTTAATACATATGGATAAAGCCAAAGCTGCAGGTTTTTATGCTGAACATGAAGGAAAGCCTTTTTTCCCAAACCTTGTTGAATATATGACATCTGCTCCAGTATTTGTTCAGGTTCTTGAGGGAGATAACGCTGTTTTAAAAAATAGAGAGTTGATGGGCGCCACAAATCCAAGTGAAGCAGATCCCGGAACAATTAGAGCAGATTTTGCTGAAACAATTGACGCAAATGCTGTTCATGGATCTGATTCAACCGATAGTGCTAAAAGAGAAATCTCCTATTTTTTTGATGATAGTGAAATCTTTTAATTGAGTGCATAAAGAGAAAATTAATTTATTGGGGTTCTCGTATGAATCACTGGTGAATTTTTTCCAATCAATAGATCAACCAAAATTTAGAGCTCCTCAATTGATGAAATGGATTCATCAACGGGGAGTAGTTGATTTTATGGAAATGACTGATTTTAGTATGGCTTTAAGAAATCAGCTTTCTGAAATTGCCGAAGTAAAACCTCCTTTAGTAGAAGAGTGCTTGCTGTCTCCGGAGGGAACAAAGAAATATCTTATTAAGCTTGATTCAGGTTCAATGATTGAAATGGTCAAGATTCCGGAAAAGAAAAGACTTACTCTTTGTATATCTTCTCAAGCAGGATGCGCATTACAGTGTACTTTCTGTGCAACAGGCGCACAGGGCTTTGAAAGGAATTTATCAGCTGCAGAAATTATCGGTCAGTTATGGCTAGCTAATTTTCATGATGAATCTAGTCCTGCTATTTCAAATGTTGTTTTTATGGGAATGGGCGAGCCTCTTCTCAATGTTGAACCAGTTATGGCATCAATTGGATTAATGCAGCATCAGAATGCATACGGGCTTTCTAAAAGAAGAATTACCCTAAGCACTTCCGGGATTGTCCCAGAAATTAATAAACTAGCAGATAAAACTGATGTATCTTTAGCAATATCCTTGCATGCAGCTAACAATATTCTAAGAGATGAGATAGTTCCAATTAATAAAAAATATCCTTTAGAAGAGCTTTTAAATGCTTGTAAGAACTATCTAAAAACTCAGAGCAAACGCAAAACAATAACAGTTGAATATATTTTAATAGATGGTGTTAATGATTCATTGAATCATGCGAAAGATTTGGTCAAGATTCTCAATGGATTATCTTGCAAAATAAATCTTATACCTTTTAATCCATTTGATGGATGCAATTATCTAAGATCCAAAGAAAGCACCATATATAAATTTAAAGATTTTCTTATTAAAAAGGGACTAATAACTACTCTAAGAATTACAAGAGGGGATGCGATTGATGGAGCGTGCGGACAACTTGTTGGTAAGCTTACTAAAAGCGTGAAAGGTAAAAATAAAAAAAATTCAATTAACCTCATTAATACTTCATGAATCTAAAATCTGCACATACAGCCAAGATTGGAAAAGCTTTTATCAAAGCTCGAATCCTTCGCTCATTGACGCAGGAGGAGATAGCTAATTTAACCTTGATTAATATTGATTACATAAAGGCTATTGAGTCTGGTGACTATCAAAATTTTCCAGCAAGAATGTTCGCAGTTCAATATTTTGAAAAATATGCAAAATTTCTTGATTTAGATATCAATTTTTTTGATATTTATAATGCTGAAGTGGTTGATGCGGCGGAAAAAGAGCTTGAGCCTCAGCAATCCAAAAGATCATTTTTTAATAAAAACATTATTCATATTTTTCTTATATGCATTGTTTTTTTAATCTCACTTATTTTTATTTTTCAAGGTAATAATACTGGTGAACCTGGAGAGTCAGAAGTACAGGAGACTCTTAGCAAAGAGGATGATTTAAGAACAAACATTGAATCAAGTTTTGAAAATGACATTGGTGTACTACACAAAGAAATTAATAATTTTTTTATACAAGATAAACTTGATTCAATTCAGCTTGATGTTACTGTTGATTCAACGGAGCCAGAAGCATGAAAAATTCATGGATAGACAGAAAAAAAACCAATCCTATATTTGTAGGAAATGTTGGGGTTGGCGGTGATCACCCCATATCTGTGCAATCTATGACAAATACCAATACAGCTGATATTCAAAGTACTGTTAGTCAAATTAATGAATTAGAAGCAGCTGGAGCTGATATTGTGAGAGTGTCCGTTCCTGATAAAGATTGTGCAAATGCATTTAAATCTATTAAAAGTTTGGTGTCAATTCCTTTAGTTGCAGACATTCATTTTGATTATAAAATTGCTTTGCTCGTTGCAGATTCTGCTGATTGCCTTAGGATAAATCCAGGTAATATTGGAAAAGAAAATAAAGTACAAGAAATTATTCAAGCTGCCAAAGACAATGATATTCCAATAAGAATTGGTGTTAATGCTGGTTCATTGGAGAAAGATCTTCAAAAGAAGTATGGAGAGCCTAACTCAGATGCTTTAGTAGAATCGGCGCTGAGACATGTAGATATCTTAGATAGATATAACTTCACTAATTTTAAATTAAGTCTTAAAGCTTCAAATATTCAAATGACAGTTGATAGCTACAGAAAATTTTCTAAATTACTTGATCAGCCTCTGCATTTAGGCATTACTGAATCTGGAAGTTATAGAGCTGGTTCAGTTAAATCATCTATTGGCTTGGGAATGCTTTTGGCTGAAGGCATAGGCGATACAATCAGAGTTTCACTTGCCTCAGACCCGGTAGATGAAGTTAAGATTGGTTGGGATATTCTAAAGAGTTTAAATTTAAGAAGCAGAGGTATTAGGATAGTTGCATGTCCAAGTTGCTCTAGACAAAATTTTAATGTTATAGAGGTGGTTAATGAGCTTGAAACAAGGTTTGAGGGAATATCTGAAGACTTAGAAGTTGCAATTATTGGTTGCTATGTTAATGGTCCAGGTGAGTCTAAGGCAGCTGATGTAGGGCTGACTGGCGGTCCAAGTAATTTGCTTTATGTAAATGGCGCCCCTTCAAAAAAAGTCTCTAATGAGAAACTTGTTGATACAATAGAGGAGCAAGTGAAAGAACAGCTCGAAAAGAAAAATTCTATAGACATAATTGCAAAAGGTTAAAAATTGAAGATTCAATCATTAAGAGGTATGCCTGATCTATTTCCTGAAGATTTAGAGAGGTGGCACATATTCGAATCAAAGCTTTCTAAAATTTTTCATTCTTTTAATACTCATGAAATTCGTACCCCACTATTGGAGTCTACAGAGCTTTTTTCAAGATCAGTCGGGAACTCATCTGATATTGTAAACAAAGAACTCTATTCATTTTTAGATCGTAACGATGAAAGTATAAGCTTAAGACCGGAGGGTTCAGCTAGCGTTATCAGAGCAATTATTCAAAAAAAACAAGAACATGAGAAACATAAACTTTGGTATCAAGGACCGATGTTTAGATATGAGAGGCCACAAAAAGGAAGATTTAGGCAATTCCATCAAGTTGGAGTTGAATATCTTGGTTATGAGGAGGGAATTGCAGAATATGAGTTAATCAGCATGGTTTTGCAGATCAATAAATTAATTGGTATTTCAGACTATACAATTAAAATAAATCATCTTGGTGATCAGGATGCTAAGGAAAGTTTTTGCAATTCACTGACTGCTTTTTTAAAGCCACATATTAATGAATTACATGAAAAAGATCAGGCAAGATTAAAATCTAATCCTTTGCGAGTGCTAGACTCTAAAGAAAAATCTACTCAGGAATTACTCAAAGAAGGACCAAAATTTCAAGATTTTATTTCAAACGATTCCAAGATCTTCTTAAAAAATCTTGTAGATGCCTTTAGCAATCATTGTGATATTCAAATTGATCAATCCTTGGTAAGGGGGCTAGATTATTACACCGGCATTGTATTTGAAGCTGTTTCAGAAAAGCTTGGAGCGCAAGATGCTTTCCTTGGAGGAGGAAGATATGACAATCTTTCAAAGCAACTCGGTGGAAAAGATATGTATGCCATAGGTTTTGCCATTGGGGTTGAAAGAATAATAGAACTTCTCAATATTGAAAATATAAAACAACCATTAAAAGTTGGATTTATTATTGTTGGAGAGCAGATTGACAAAAAAACATATAAAATAGCCGATGATTTAAGAAGTGCTAATAATAGTATTATCCTCGATACATTTTTAAGTGAGGGGAGTTTGAAATCTCAGCTGAGAAGAGCCAATAAGAACAATTGCGGTTATGCAATTATAATTGGGGCGGAAGAGATAAAAAATGATCAGATAATATGGAAAAGCCTTTCTGAGAGTGGCGAGCAAGAACTTCTCAGCTTAAATGAAGTCATACAAAAATATACTAATCTTTAGGAGAGATTATGGCAGAGTACATTACAGATGAGGAAAGATTCTCAGCGCTTGTAAATTTTTTTAAAGATCATAAGAATACTTTCTTGATGATATTTTTAATTGCCTCAATAGCATTAATTTCTTCATTAAGTTATAAATCGTATACTGCTTCTCAAAATGCAAAAGCTGCAGAGATCTACGATGCTTGGTTTTCTTCAATTTCAACAGAAGCATTAAAAGCAGATAGCGATGACCATTTTAATCAATTACAAAAAAAATATAGTAGAACTGGGTATGCACAGCTAGCTAGAATGGTAAGAGGCTCTTCCTTGGCAAAAGAAGGGCAGCTTGATGTTGCCTTAGAAGACTTTTATGATCTTTTGGATGCTTCTTCAGGCTTATTTGGTAACAAAATGCTTAATTCAGTTGCTAAAATTAATATCTCAAGAATTGAGCTAAGCAATAATAACTTTTCTAATGTCTTAGAAGTCCTAGAGTCATTTAATGCTAATAATGAGCACCCTCTTGTCTATGAATTAAGAGGAGATGCTTTAGCTGGCCTAAATAAAAATAGTTTAGCTCTAGATCAATATTCATTAGCCCTGCAGAATACTCAAAATGAATCTGAGAAATCTATTCTGAAGATGAAAATAAATAAACTTAAGAAATAACTCTAATGGTAAAAAATTTACTTATCAGTATTTGTTTAATACTTATTTCTTCATGCTCTACCCTGGCTTTTTGGTCAGATGATGACGTTGACAATCTAAAGCCTGTTGAACTCAAGTCTATTCAAAAAGACTTTTCAATTTCAGTTGAATGGAAGAAATCTCTTAAAGGAGAAAGTAATTTATCCTCTTTTAAGCCCTCATATTATTCTGGAAACATGTTAGTTGCTGATCCAGAGGGCAACATTGTTTCTTTAAATCCAAAAACTGGTAAAGAAAATTGGAAAATAGGCTTAGATCGTCAATTATCTGCCGGTATTGCCTCTGGTTTTGGTAAGTTGATAGTTTCTGATGTAAATGGTTTTGTAATTGCCATTAATTCTGATACTCAAGAAATTATTTGGGAAAAGAATGTTGGCGGTGAGGTCTTATCAAGGGCAAAGGTTACCGCATCTTTAATCATAGTAAAAAACTCTGTTGGCGAATTGATCGCCCTAAACTCAAATTCTGGTGAACAAAAATGGATATATAGATCTCAGCTACCTGCTTTAACTATTCGGGGTACAGGAGAGCCTATTCTTGAAGATGGCATAGTTTATGCAAGCTTTGATAATGGAAGGCTGGGAGCATTTCAGTTAGAAACAGGATTATTTCTTTGGGATCAACCTATTTCTTTTGTTGAGGGGTCTTCTGAACTTGAAAATCTAATAGATGCAGATTCAGCACCTGTTATAACAAAACAATTGCTCTTTGCTGCTAATTACCAAGGTAACTTAACGGCTTTTGACATTTCTCAAAAGAGACCAGTTTGGAATAGTAAATCTTCGTCATTTCATTCACCTGTAGTAACTAATAATATGATTATGGTTATACAAGATAATGGTTCAATTTTATCATTTTCTCTTGTTAATTTAGACCCAGCTTGGACTTCTCAAGAATACTTGCGAAGACAACTGTCTAGTGGTGTCATGTACAAAAATTTAATGCTTGTTGGTGATTTTGAAGGGTATGTTCATGCCATTAATCCAGCAACAGGTTTAACTCAAGGTAGAAAGAAAGTTTCTGCGGAACCAATTATCAGTATTGTAACTTTTAGAGACCTTGCATATGTCGTTGATCAAGATTCTAATATAATAGCAATCAAGCTCTAAGATGCTATTCCATAATGTTAAATTCAATCGCAATTCTTGGCCGACCTAATGTAGGGAAGTCCTCTTTATTTAACAAGCTCACTAAAACTAGAAATGCAATTGTTTCTGATTTTTCTGGACTTACTAAAGATAGAAATTTTGGCTATGCAACTATCAAAGACCAGCAATATTTAGTTATTGATACTGGCGGAGTTGGTTCAGAGAATACGGAATTTAGTGCAGCAATAACTCAGCAGGCATTTATAGCTGCTGAAGATTCCAGCCTGATCTTATTATTAATTGATGCCTCAGAGGAGTTAACCGCAGATGACATAGATCTTTTTCAGTTAATTCGAAAAATGAATAAGGAATTTTTTATTGTTTTGAATAAGATTGACATAAAAAAAAGATCGAACGCAAAAGAAGATCTTTTAAAAATGGGTTCTGGAGATATACTTGAAATTAGCGCAGAGCATTCCCAAGGCATTAAAGAATTACAAACTTATATCTCAAAGCAATTTATTGAGCTTAGTTCAAGCAATAATGAAGATACTCTAGGTACAAAAATTGCTGTGATTGGGAGGCCAAATGCTGGTAAATCTACATTTATTAATCAATTTACAAAACAGGATCGTTTAATTGTTTCTGACCTACCTGGAACAACTATTGATTCTATTCATGTGCCTTTTGTGTTTGATGATGAGGATTTTATATTTATTGACACTGCAGGTATTAGAAAGAAATATAGACAAAGTCACTCAGTTGAGTATTTTTCTTATGTCAGGGCCATGCATGCCGTTGATGAATCAGATATTGTGCTGATGTTAATCGATGTCTCAGATGGAATAGTAGATCAGGATCTTCGCATTCTAAATTTGATAAGAGGTTATGGGAAGCCAGTTGTTGTGGCATTGAATAAAGTTGATGAGCTTTCTAAAGACCAATTATCTGATCTGAAGCAAACAAAAAAATTTCAAAACTCTGCTTTGAATAATTTAATCTTGGTTGAGATTTCAGCTCTCCAAAAGTATGGATTTAAAAAACTATTTAATACTCTTGCTAGGGTCAATAAATTAGCAAAAACTAAGTTTTCTACTGGTAAGTTAAACAAATTGCTTTTAAAGTTCATCAACGCAACCAATACACCAAGTATTTCTGGTAGACAAATTAAAATGAGATACATCCATTTTGGAGGCATTCATCCTACAAAATTTATAATTCATTCAAATTTTTCAAACAAAATACCCTCAAATTATAAACGTTATTTAATTAACTCTTTTAGAGAAGAGTTAAATTTAAATAGTGTTGAGTTAAGTATTATTTTTAAGAAAGGAGACAATCCTTATGAGGGTAAAAAAAATGAGTTATCAACTCGACAAATTAAAAAGAAAAAAAGACTGATAAAGCACGTAAAAAAATCAAAAAAATAAGATTTTCTTGTTTAAATTACGTATAATTTAGACCAATAAAGCGCCACAAAAGCAACAAATGTCTATAAAACCAGTTTACATTAATTTATTTAGAATTCAGCTCCCATTATCTGCCTTATTATCAATAACTCATAGGGTTTCAGGAATGCTTATATTTTTTCTCGTGCTTCCTGTTTCAGCATATATTTTTAACCTACTGCTCCAAAGCTCAGATTCATTTGCTCTTTTCATGGATTCATATAATACATCCATTTTTATAAGAACATTTGTCCTTTTTAATATATTGGTTTTTGAGTATCATGTCATAGCAGGAATTCGACATATGCTGATGGATTTTCACTTAATTAACGAGACTTTATCATCATCAAATACGTCAGCAATGGTTGCATTAATATTCTTTTTTGTAATTTCTTTACTAACAATATTAGCTTTAACATGAAGTTAGGAAAATTCATTTGGTACCTGCAACGATATTCTGCAATTTATTTTTTATTATTTCTTGGGTATATGGGATCAATTGGATTTACTGATAGATTTAGTTTTCAATTTCTTTCAGAGAGCCTAACATTTAAACTGTCATTAAGTTTTTTTATCATCTTGGCTTGTTTACATGCATTTGCAGGTTTATGGACTATAGGAACTGACTACCTAACAAAAAGGACTTTAGGTTTTATTTCTCCATTCCTATCATCTCATGCTGATTTTATTAGAAAAGGTTTTGAGTTCATTTTTATTTCTATCGGCGTTCTTCTTATCTTTTTTTATCTTTTAATAATCTGGTCATAATATGGAAACCTACAATTCTTCAAATATCAAAACATTAGAATTTGATGCGCTCATTATTGGTGGGGGAGGCTCAGGCATGAGAACTTCTCTTGAGCTTGCTAAATCTGGATTAAAGACAGCTGTTGTTTCTAAAGTTTTTCCAACTAGATCTCATACAGTTTCTGCTCAAGGAGGAATCACTTGTGCAATCGCTAGCGCAGATCCAAATGATGATTGGCGTTGGCATATGTACGATACTGTAAAGGGATCAGATTATATTGGTGACCAAGACGCAATTGAGTATATGTGCTCAGAAGGACCAAAGGCAGTTTTCGAACTTGAGCATATGGGTCTGCCTTTCTCTAGATTTGACAACGGGCGAATATATCAACGCCCTTTTGGCGGGCAGTCAAAAGATTTTGGCAAAGGTGGTCAAGCAGCAAGAACATGTGCGGCTGCTGATAGAACTGGACATGCTTTACTACACACACTCTATCAAAACAATATTAAGGAGGGTTCAAATTTTCTTAATGAATGGTTTGCAGTAGATTTGGTGCTTAACCAAGCTAAGGAAGTGACAGGTGTTATTGCCTTCTCAATTGAATCTGGTGAAGTTGCATATTTAAAATCACAAGCAACAGTTATGGCTACTGGTGGCGCTGGAAGAATATATTCCTCAACTACTAATGCTCTTATTAACACTGGAGACGGTCTAGGGATGGCATTAAGAGCAGGTTTTCCTGCGCAAGATATGGAAATGTGGCAGTTTCATCCAACTGGAATATACGGAGCAGGCTCTTTAGTTACAGAAGGCTGCAGAGGAGAAGGAGGATATTTAATTAACGCCGAGGGCGAAAGATTTATGGAGAGATATGCACCTAATGCTAAAGATCTAGCTGGAAGAGATGTTGTTGCAAGATCGATGGTATTAGAGATCCTAGAGGGTAGAGGCTGCGGTGAAAATAAAGATCATGTATTTTTAAAGCTAGATCATTTGGGGGCTGATGTGTTGAATGCAAAACTTCCAGGAATATGTGAGCTTTCAAGAACCTTTGCCGGAGTAGATCCAGTATACAATCCAATCCCAGTTGTACCTACATGCCATTACATGATGGGCGGAACGCCAACAAATATTCATGGCCAAGCTTATACTCAATCCAATGGTGTAGATGAAATTGTTTCCGGTTTATTTTCAGTTGGAGAGGCTGCATGCGTTTCAGTTCACGGCGCTAATAGGCTAGGAGGAAATTCTCTTCTTGATCTAGTTGTCTTTGGAAGGGCAGCTGGTATTCATATTCAAGAAGCATTGAAAACGGGCGGTGGAGTTGCTAATGCTGATAGAGATGATATTGATCAAGCTCTTGATAGCCTTAATAAAATTAATTCCTCCAATGAAGGGTTTGAAGTTGCTGAGGTAAAGAGAGAGCTGCAATCTGTGATGCAGAATTATTTTGGCGTTTTTAGAAGAGGAGATTACATGGAAAAAGGCGTTGCAGCTCTCGGAGATATTCGTGAAAAGATTTCCAACCTTCATCTTAAAGATAAGAGCATGGCTTTTAATACCAGCAGGGTAGAGGCTTTAGAATTGCAAAACTTATTTGAAGTTGCCGAAGCAACTGCAATTGCTTCATTTCAGAGAACTGAGAGTAGAGGAGCACATGCACGAGATGATTTTAAGGAGCGTGATGATGAGAATTGGTTGTGTCATTCTTTATATGATCCGATTCAAAAAACTTTGAACAAAAGAGATGTTAATTTTGCTCCCGCTCAGGTTGAAACTTTTGAGCCAAAGGTAAGAACGTATTAATTTTTATTTGAGATTAAAAATGATTGATGTAAACATTTATAGATACAACCCAGAAACAGATAAGTTTCCTTATACGCAAACATATTCAATTAAAAAGCCTGAAAAGGACATTATGCTGCTTGAATTATTAAATCTTCTTAAAGAGCAAGATTCATCAATCTCTTATAGAAGATCTTGCAGAGAAGGAGTATGCGGTTCTGATGGCATGAATATAAATGGAAAGAATGGACTTGCTTGCATAACTCCAATTTCTAAGGCTATCAAAAATAATAAGATTGAACTTAGACCATTGCCCGGTCTACCTGTTATACGTGATTTAGTCGTTGATATGACTGAGTTTTATGCTCAATACGATAAAATCAAACCTTTTCTTCAGAATGAAACTCAGCCTCCAGCTCAAGAAAGGCTTCAGTCACCTGAGGATAGAGACAAACTTGATGGGCTGTATGAGTGCATTTTATGTGCTTGTTGCTCAACTAGTTGCCCATCTTTTTGGTGGAATCCAGATAAATTTGTTGGTCCAGCAGCATTGTTGCAAGCTTATAGATTTATTGCAGATTCCAGAGACACTAAAACTGCTGAGAGGCTTGAAGCATTATCTGATCCATTTAGTGTTTACAGATGTCATGGAATTATGAATTGTGTGAATGTTTGTCCAAAAGATTTAAATCCAAATAAAGCAATTGGTGAAATAAAATCTATGCTTCTATCAGGGAGTAAAAAAGAAAATATTATTGCATCAGATGGAATGAGTTGAGCTAAAGGATGAATAACATGGAGACATTTTGGTCTACTTCTCATGCAGCAGGTGCTCAGAGCTCTTACTTAGAATCTTTATACGAATCATATTTAGAAAATCCTTCATCAGTTCCTGATGATTGGAAAATATACTTTGAATCATTGCCTAGTATTAATGGCGCACAAAAAGATGTTTCCCATAAAGAAGTTATTGAACGGTTTAAAGAAGATGAGGTTAACCCCCCGATTCAGTCTGCTCTAACTAACATTGAGACTAATTCTAAACAAGTCAGAGTTATTCAGTTGATACAAGCTTATAGAAATAGAGGACACCAAAAAGCAAATTTAGATCCATTAGGATTAAAGAAAATTCGCCATTGTGATGATTTAGATATTAATTTTCATGGTTTGGATAATTCAAATTTATCTGAATCCTTTGACACTGATACTCTAAAGATTGATAAAAGTTCAGCAACTTTATCTGAAATTATCCAATCTTTGGAGTCGATATATTGCGGTACCTTGGGAATTGAATACAACTATATTTCTTCCTTATCTGAGAGATCGTGGTTTCAAAATAGATTGGAGCCAAATTTAGGAAAATTAAATTTTGATCAAGACGAACAAAAATATATTTTAAAACGCTTAAGCTCAGCTGAAGGTCTGGCTAAATTTTTAGCATCGAGATATCCAGGAATGAAAAGATTTGGAATTGACGGAGCCGAGTCTCTTATTCCTCTAGTCGATAGTTTGATACAAAATTGTGGAATATTTGGTGCTGAACAAATTTGCTTTGGTATGGCGCATAGAGGACGACTGAACTTATTAGTTAATGTTTTAGGAAAATCTCCGAAAGAATTATTTTCAGAGTTTGAAGAAAATTTTGAACTAGAGGGAGCAAGCTCAGGAGATGTTAAATATCATTTAGGCTTCTCATCTAATATATTAACTCCCAATGGAGAGGTGCATGTTTCTCTAGCAAATAATCCTTCTCATCTTGAGATTGTTGATCCAGTGGTTCTTGGTTCAGTGAGAGGAAGACAAGATCGTCTGAATGATAAAAACAAAGAACTCGTTGTTCCTATTTTAATTCATGGAGATGCTTCATTTTCTGGTCAAGGAGTTGTAATGGAGACTCTGCAGATGTCACAGACAAGAGGCTATGGAGTCGGAGGCACAATTCACGTAATAGTAAATAATCAGATAGGATTTACTACGTCCAATGAAGAGGACTCAAGATCAACTCAATATGCTACTGATGTAGCTAAAATGGTTGAGGCACCCATCCTTCATGTTAATGGAGATGATCCAGAAATGGTTGTATTTGCAGCTAAACTAGCATGCGAGTATAGGCATAACTTTAAAAAAGATATTGTTTTGGATCTCTTTTGCTACAGAAGGAGAGGTCATAATGAAGCAGATGAGCCGTCATCAACACAGCCAATAATGTATCAAAAGATTTCTAATCACCCCTCAGTTAAAACCTTATATCAAGAGCAGCTTATTAAAGCTGGAGTAACTTCAAAATCTGAGTGTGATGAAATAGAAAAAAAATATAGATCTACAATAGAGAAAGGAGACTCTGTTGCTCATAATCTAGCAACACAACCTAACGAATCTATGTGGTTTGATTGGACCCCATATATTAATCAAAGTGGAGATGAGGCAATTGAATCAGCATTTAATAAAGATAGATTTAATGAACTTGCTCAAATAGCTTTTACTCCACCCAAGGGCTTCGTGCTTCAAAGGCAGGTAGAAAAAATCTTTGCTGACAGGCTGCAGATGGCAGATGGAGAAATTCCAGTGAATTGGGGTTTTGCTGAAAATATGGCTTATGCAACATTATTGGATCAAGGATATCCAATCAGATTTTCAGGCCAAGATATTAGGAGGGGAACATTTTCTCATCGTCATGCGGTTGTTTTAAATCAAGAGGATGGAAAGGGCGCAATGCCATTAGTTGAAATAGCAAGTAATGCAAATACAACAATTGATATTTATGACTCTTTGCTGTCCGAAGAGGCAGTGTTAGGTTTCGAGTATGGATACTCTGCAACTCGACCATCTGGTCTCGTATTATGGGAAGCTCAGTTCGGAGATTTTGTGAACGGAGCCCAAGTGGTTATAGATCAATTTATTGTCTCTGCTGAGCATAAATGGGAAAGACTTTCAGGTTTAGTAATGCTTCTTCCTCATGGATATGAAGGTCAAGGTCCAGAACATAGTAGCGCAAGACTAGAGAGATTTTTACAACTGTGTGCAAATGAAAATATTCAGGTATGTGTACCAAGCACTCCATCACAGATTTATCACCTTCTTAGATTACAAACAATAAGAAAAATGAGAAGACCTCTGATCATTATTTCTCCAAAAAGCTTATTGAGAAATCCTCAATGCGTTTCATCAATTGAAAATCTAACTGATGGATCTTTTGAGTATGTAATTGATGATGTTCATTCAAATCCTAAATTGATTGAAAAAATTATCCTGTGTTCGGGAAAGGTATATTACGATCTGGCGGCCAAAAAAGAGGAGCTTAAGATTAAAAATACCGCTATATTGCGTATAGAGCAACTCTATCCATTTCCTTATGACACACTTGAAAAAATTATTAAGTCTTACGAGAATGCCAAACAATTTATTTGGTGTCAGGAGGAGCCTAGTAATCAGGGGGCTTGGTTTAGCCATCGTCATAGATTGCAAATCGTATTAGATAGAATTAATAATACCGAAATACAATTAATCAGCAGAAAAGCATCATCTGCTCCAGCAGTTGGTCTAAATAAATTACACAATCAACAACAAGAAGCTTTGGTTAACGAGGCTTTTGCATCCTAGAGAATAATTATGTCAATTGAAATTAAATCCCCAACATTCCCAGAATCTGTGGCAGATGGAACCATTGCAAATTGGGTTAAGAAAGAAGGTGAATCTGTAAAACAAGATGAAGTTATTGCTGAAATCGAAACCGATAAAGTTGTCTTAGAGGTTGTAGCTCCATTTGATGGAATTATCTCGAAGGTTTTAAAGCCTGCAGGTGAGGTAGTACTAAGCGCTGAATTAATAGCAGAGTTTGAGCAAGGAGGTCAACCTGAAGGTGACATTCAATCATCTGCTGATGATGTTTCTGAGATTAGCAATGAAGGTAAAGCAGAAAGTATTAAACCAAATGTGAATCAATCCAAAGCAAATGGACCTGCAGTAAAAAAATTATTAAAAGAACATGATTTGGATGAGGATAGCATTGATGGCTCAGGAAAAGATGGAAGGATTACCAAGGCGGACATAGTCAATCATCTCGAAAAACCTTTAGAAGATAAAAAGACTACAAAGCAAAATGATTCGCCTGCTCTTGAAACTTCAACTGATAGGTTAGAAGAAAGAGTGCCAATGTCTAGATTGCGCTCAACTATAGCCAATAGATTATTAAGTGTGAAGCAAGAGACAGCAATGCTTACTACATTCAATGAAGTGAACTTAAAACCCATTAAAGATCTAAGAGCTAAGTTTGGAGAAGAGTTTTTCACTGAGCATGGAGTTAAGCTTGGCTTTATGGGCTTCTTTGTTCTTGCAGCAGTTCAGGCTCTAAAAAAATTCCCTGTAGTCAATGCATCCATTGATGGAAGTGATATTGTATATCATGGTTATCAGGATGTAGGCGTAGCTGTTTCAACTGAAAGAGGTCTCGTTGTTCCAGTAATTAGAGATGCGGATAATTTAAGATTAGCAGATGTTGAAAAATCAATCCTAGATTATTCAGACAAAGCTAAGAGTGGAAAGCTTTCAATAGCTGAAATGCAGGGCGGTACTTTTACTATTTCAAATGGCGGCGTTTTTGGATCACTGTTATCTACTCCAATCTTGAATGCTCCACAAACTGCTATTTTGGGAATGCATACTATTCAAGATAGACCAGTTGTTATAGACGGCGAAATAGTTATCAGACCTATGATGTACCTAGCTCTTAGTTATGATCACCGACTTCTAGATGGGAAGGAGGCTGTAGCATTTTTAATTGCTATAAAGGATCAATTAGAGTCCCCTGAAAAACTTCTTTTAAATTTATGAGGCATAAAAATGTATGATGTTATTGTAATTGGAAGCGGTCCAGCAGGTTACGTTGCCGCTATTCGAGCTTCTCAACTAGGATTAAAAACAGCCTGTATTGAAAAGTCTTTTGGTGCGGATGGAAATACACGATTAGGCGGTACATGCCTAAACGTTGGATGTATTCCCTCTAAAGCATTGCTTGATTCATCCCATAGATATGCAGATGCAATAAATCATTTTTCAGATCACGGTATAGCTGTTAGTAAGCCAAAGCTAGATATCTCAAAAATGATGGATAGAAAAAATAAAATCGTCACTCAACTAACTTCAGGTATTTTCGGTCTATTTAAAGCTAATAAAGTTACCCAAGTTCTTGGTCATGCAAAAATAATTGATTCAAATCACGTTGAGGTAATTTCCAAAGATAACTCAGAGGTTCTTGAAACGAAGAACATTATCATAGCCTCAGGCTCATCCCCAATTAATATACCAGTAGCAGAGATTAATCATAAAAATATTGTTGATAGTACTGGAGCTCTGGAATTTGAATCGGTTCCAAAGAAATTAGGAATTATAGGCGCTGGAGTTATTGGATTAGAGCTTGGAAGTGTTTGGTCAAGATTAGGTTCTGAGGTTACTGTGTTAGAAGCTTTGGATGAATTTTTACCAATGGCAGATAAAAAAATTGCTAAAGATGTTTTTAAAGAATTTAACAAGCAGGGTTTAAATATTAATTTGGGATGCAAAGTTACTTCAGCATTACCAAATAACAAAGCTGTCTCTGTGACTTATGAACATAATGGCAATGTTTCTGAAGCAACATTTGATAAATTGATTGTAGCTGTAGGGAGAAAGCCAAATACAGATAATCTGCTTGATCAAAATTGTGGTATATCTGTTGATGAAAAAGGATTAATTCCAGTTAATGATTTTTGTGAGACTGACGTTAAAAATATTTGGGCAATTGGAGATGTTGTAAGAGGTCCAATGCTTGCTCATAAAGCTTCTGAGGAAGGTATTATGGTTGTTGAAAGGATTGCTGGAAAGCATGCAGAGATGGCCTATAATTTAGTTCCCTCAGTTATATATACACATCCTGAAGTTGCATGGGTTGGACAGACTGAAGAAGATCTTACACAGGCAAATATAGAATTTAAAACAGGATCTTTTCCTTTTGCTGCAAGCGGCAGGGCATTGGCTTCCGGCGAGAGTACGGGCTTTATTAAAGTGATTGCTGATAAAAGAACAGATACAATACTCGGCGTTCATGCATTTGGACCATCAGCTGCAGATATTGTTCAGCAAGGGGTTGTTGCAATGGAGTTCGGAGCTAGCGCTGAAGATCTTGGATTAACTATTTTTAGTCATCCAACAGTTTCAGAAGCACTTCATGAAGCAGCAATGGCGGTAAATGGACAAGCAATACATATAGGAAATAGAAAAAAATGAATCTCCATGAGTATCAAGGAAAAGAGCTGTTTGCTAAGTTTGGTTTACCTGTTTCAAAAAATAAGGTCATTACCTCTGCAGATGATGTTGTAAATGCATGTAGAGATATAGGTGGCAACAAGTGGGTTGTTAAGGCACAAGTACATGCAGGCGGCAGAGGCAAAGCTGGGGGTGTCAAACTTGTGAGCTCACCCGAAGAAGGAGTAGAGTTTGCCAATCATTGGCTTGGTAAAAGACTGATTACATATCAAACAGATTCCAATGGCCAGCTTGTAAATTCAATTTTAGTTGAAGAGTGTACCGATATTGCAAAAGAGCTTTATCTAAGTGCTGTTGTTGACAGAGGATCGCAAAGGATAGTCTTTATTGGCTCTAGTGAGGGTGGAGTAAATATTGAAGAGGTGGCTGAAAATACCCCCGAAAAAATTATCTATGAGCCTATTGATCCTCTAACAGGACCTATGGGATTTCAATCAAGAAAAATATCTAAAGTTTTAGGTCTAGACGGTGAGCAATCAAAGCAATTTGCAAAAATGCTTCCGCAGTTAACAGATCTATTTGTTGCCCATGATCTTAGTTTGCTTGAGATCAATCCATTGGTTATTACTCAGGGAGGGAAACTTCATTGCTTAGATGCAAAAATCAATATTGATTCAAATGCAATTTATCGACAGCCGGAAATCCAAGCCATGCATGATCCTTCTCAAGAAGATCCTCGTGAATCAGAAGCAGCATTGAATGATTTAAGTTACGTTTCTTTAGACGGGAATATTGGCTGCATGGTTAATGGTGCAGGTTTGGCCATGGGAACAATGGATACAATTAAATATTTCGGTGGATCTCCAGCAAATTTTCTGGATGTTGGTGGCACTGCAACACAAGAAAGAGTCTCGAAGGCTTTTAAATTAATATTAGCAGATCCAGAAGTGAAGGTAGTTCTAGTGAATATTTTCGGTGGTATTGTTAGATGCGACCTTATTGCAGAAGGAATTCTAGCTGCAATTGAAGAGGTAGGCGTTTCCATTCCAGTGGTCGTAAGATTGGAAGGAAATAATTCAGATATTGGAAGCAATATTCTTGCTGAATCCTCAGCAGAAATTGTTAGTTTAAACAGTCTTGAAGATGCAGCTAAAAAAGCTGTGGAGTTAAGCAAATGAGCATATTAGTAGATAAAAATACACGTCTTT
>Ga0208277_1000712_pt1 | contig 19542 bp, 9 predicted proteins | sample ETNtaG_5_FD_185782 | JGI IMG/M metagenome (GOLD analysis project Ga0208277, IMG submission 185782) | Marine microbial and viral communities from oxygen minimum zone, Eastern Pacific Ocean - ETNP201406SV205 (SPAdes) (version 2) | ecosystem: Environmental > Aquatic > Marine > Oceanic ...
GTCGACGGACGGGACCCCTTTCGTGCCTCTCGGAACTCAAGTTGCTCGTGGAGACATCGGACGACTGACGAGCCGCGCGCGGTGATCTTTTCGCGTTGGAACACAGATTATTCGATCATGGGCATCACAGCGCATGCTCACGCTCGCGTTTGGTATTTTGCTCACCGAAAAGTTGGGATACGAGGTCGAATACAAGTCGTGGGATTCCTCCCCGGGACAAGAGCTTTTGGACGATCACACCGTGACGGCGCGCTCGTATCAGAATGTTTTGCATGGAAAGTCTATGTTTGACTTGGAACTATGGCCCGTCAGTGGCAAGAGAGGAAAACAAGAGGCGATCAAAACTGCGAAAGGCAAAGTTTCCGATTTCTCTGTAATAGGCGAACTCGGACAGGTTGCGAGAAACGGTTGGTTCGTTGATGCGAGTTCAGTCGACGATCCATCTACATGGCATTCGCTTCCCCTTCTGAACGCATCGGGGGCTTTTAATGCTAGCTCTTCGAAACGTTTGATGCTCTCGAGGGAATTACCCGTGTTCGATTTGAGAACCAGCTTCAGAGCGGTGGATACGGCCCTGTGCGGTTCGAACGCGACTTTCATTTCTAGGTACGGTGGAATTCTGGATTGCGTCACGGGATCGTGGGCCCCGAATAACGCGGTGTGCTGCACCAGGTATTTAAACAGAACGAGTGCATGCACGTCCTCCATGCAACCGTGCGTAGCGTTTGTTCAAAACACGCCGGCGTGGTTGAAAAGTGAGCACGAGCGCCGCGTGTCTTCAAGTGGACTTCCGTTGGAAATCGTGTACGCGAACGCGTTGCAGACGTCGGCAGATGCAGCGAGCGGTAGTTCGCCCATGCCTGTTTTGTTTTACTGGTGGGAGCCCGATTTAGGCATATCTCCGCAAAAGTACATTCGGCTCGCCATGCAAGATACTCTGTACTGCTCACAACCGTTCATCAACGTCGAAGGTGAGACGCAGGTCCCAACTCGCAACTCGTACTCTTACAAGTACAACAACTATTCTTCACCGAGTACGTGTGATTTTGAGCGCGAGACTCTCGAGAAAGGAGCCCATGAACCGGGTCGAAACTATTTCGGTGATGCCTTCTACCTGTTTGAAAGTCTACTTTTTTCCTTCGTCGACGTGCAGAACATCTTACAGCTTAGCTCAGATTATACGGCAAATTATACAAACATGACAAGTAATGAAGTCGAATTCGAGGCGGCATGCGCGTGGCTGAAAAGCAATGAAGACAACTGGTCGCCGTACATCGAGCCAGAGTCGTACATCTTCGCCACGCTTCCTTATACCCTTGGCGCGCTAGTCGTCGGGCTCATGTACGTCGCAATACAGCAGTTCCTGTTGTTTCGAGCTGGATCCTATTACAAAGTGCAGAAAGAAAAAAGTAAGGAAGTTTTGGCCGCGATGGTTAAGAGTCCAGTATTCATGCTAGAGGAAATGGAGCAGCGAGATGCCATTGGCGTTGACACGCAGATAATCCCGCGTGAGCCGCCTGATGGCGCACCTCAGCTCACGTTCCTGTTGCGCGAGCTTCACGTGGGTGATGATGAACGCGCAGTTCGAATAACGATTGAGAGACACGCGTCTGGCTCCAAGGGAGCGTGCTCCGCCGAACTGTACTTTCACAGCGAAACGTGCTTCTTGGGGGAGGACTATGAACCTCCAGTAAAGGTTGGCGAAGGACCAGGAAGTTTGAATGAAATAACCTCAGGAAGCGTACGATTTCGGCTTGACTTTGAATCTGGTCAACAGGTGATGAAGATTGAGGTGCCCCTCGATAGACAAAAATGTTGGTCACCCCGCCGCAGCTTTTTTGTATGCTTGAAACCGTTTCAGGGAGATAATCCCGCGCAGATTTTTCCTTTGGATCATCTTGCCGTGTTCATCCATCAAATGGGACAATTTCCTCGAAAGTACCGACTCAATACAGCGGACAATATCGGTGGATTTGCTAAAATCACGCGTTTCTTGCTGGCTTTCCTTCAGGAAACGACCGACGTGCCGTGGATTTTTCCGCTTGTTTGGCGATACCAATTGGCAAACATGTTCATGGCTGCTCTCGACACGTTCGTCTGGTCCATGGCGTTCGCGCAGCTGTTGAACGTCGGTTTCATTCAGCGAAGATCTGACTATTGCGGTTTGATCGCGATGGTTTATTTCGCCATCGAATTGTTTCGCTATCACATCGGCTTGCACTATTTCCCTGGAAGCTACGTTCTTCAGACGCATTTGGAGAGTCTCCTCGGGAAGAAGTTTTCCAGTCTTTCGGCGACAGATTTATCAATCATTGGAAGCGCTGAATCTTTGTTTCGTGTGTCGGCCGCAACTGATACGCACACTATTCGCACGGACCTTTGGGCGAGACTCCACGCGGCGATTATCGAGTTTTATCGCTTAATCGGCGCCGCCGTGTTCATCATTTTCGCCTTCCGAGAACAAAGTTTGTATGTGAGCTGCGCTGTCGCCGCCGTCCTTTTCATCTTTTTCACAGCAGTGCTATTCATTTCATTTAGGATCCGCGCTTCCTATCTCGCCGGCATCGCTGAGGATGAACTCGAGGTCATGGTGTACGATGCGAATCATTACTTGTATCGAAACACCGACATTGTTCGCGAATCCAAGACGGAATCGAGAACGTCGATGAGACAACACGAAAAATTGTGGCTCTTTCTAGACGGTGGAATTTTTGAACGGTGGTATCAAGACTATTTTAACAAGTGGGCAATGATGACGATCTTAGTAGCCATGATTGCCTCTCTATACGCAGTGGCACCTCTGGCACTCGCAATTGATGGTATTTCAGTTGGTCTGTACATCGCCCTGGTGGCCTCGCTGACGCAGCTCGGCAATGCGGTGATCTCCATCGCAGATGGCATCGCAGTCATGCTCGCGTCTGTTTCCAAAGTGGCTCATATGTCAGAGCTTCTCAATATCAAATCTTCTCGAAGACGACACATCGATGCGATGTACAAGCGATATCACGATAGAAAGGACGATTCTGCGGGCTTTGAGCGCGATCACGAGCGCATCACGCTCCAGATGTACGAAGGCGGCGACAGCAAAGCAGTCATATACCTGAACGATTTGACGATGATCTACAACCATCCGAGTGATTCAGAAAGTAAGAGGCCTCGAACTGTTTTCAACTCGATGCATGCTGTGGACCAATCGGGAAATCAAGTGCACAGAATCCCCGCAGGTGGTTTTGTCGGGGTGAGGACGACGCGGGGAACGTTTTCGAGCACTTTTGTGAACGTACTGTCGGGAACAGACGTTGCGTACACAGGCACGGCGTGCATTAATCCTCGATACGTCAGTCGTACGATCGCAAAGGAGATTTCGTTTTTGATGAGCCAAACGTTCGAGGACAATCTCACTCTTCGATTGACTTTGGAGCGATCGAGACTTCCCGGCAGATGCAGGCGAGGCATCCGCATGGCCGAACTACAAAAGCGTTACGACTCAAAGGCTCTCTATGACCTTTGCAAGAGATTTGAAGTCACAGATTCGATTCTAGGAGAAGGTTTCATGGAGGGTTGGGGTAGAGTGAGCATGACGAATGTTTCTTCGATCCTTGATGCGATTACGAGATTTAAAATAACCCTCATTCAGTGCATGCTGACGGAGCCCGACGTGATCATCGTCGATGGGTTCGGCAATCATCTCACGTGTGAAAACTTGCAAAAGATGGCGAATTATCTTCGTCTTTGGATAGATAGAAAGCTACCGGGTATTGACGATGATTACATCAGCGGTCGCTTGCAAAGCAATGAACCGAGAACCGTCATTTGGCACGGCACTCCCTTGGTGCTGATTTCCACGCTGCGGCACGCGGAACCCGTCTTGAACATCGTTTCAAAGGCAGAGATTTCGGTGGCGCCCTGCTCCGTAGCGTTCTCTGGCGTCAAGGCGAGCGATTTGACCCGTGTGATGGGCCATATTCGACCGCAACAAGACATCATACATCCGGTTGGGATTAACGTACAACAAATGTCCATGCGTTTGAGTACGCTGAGCGGTATGAAACTCGCGGCGATGGAATCCCGCTCGCAGCGGAGGCGCAGCGTCAGGTCGGCGGCGCGAGTCGAACTCATGCACGCGCTGTCACCGAACTCTTCGAGAGGTCCCGAAGCGCCGTAATCGTCACGGACGGTACCATCCATCCACTACTAGCGTCGTCGTCGTGTGTAATGCATTAATCCATCCTGGAACGCCGCATCTCGCCAATCACGCGATCCGTGTTGCTTGAAAGGAACGACTCTTTCGTTACAAACTTCCCCGTTCGATGACATTCTTTCGCGACTAGACGAAGGTAATCGCGTATTCGTTCGCGGCGTGACATCGTTTAACGCCGACAAAGGTGCGGGCCTTTGTGAGCGCCGCCGTACGTGGCGCATTCTAAAACATCCGTGAGAGTGATGACGTCAAACGCCACGTCGTCGTTCTCAGCAACCACGTAGACCCGCTGTTTGTACAACTTGGAAAACCACCGGTACTGAAAGAGACTTTCGACAGAAACTGTCAATACACCGGTTGGCTCGGCGTCACGCGCGCCGAAAAGATCTCTGCGACGGGGATCGATCGCGCGCGTGTGTTTCATCTTCTCTATTTGCTCGCGCTTGAACGTCCTCGACTTTTCAAAAAAGGCGCTTTTTTGAAACGTTTCTGGCGTATTCGTGGACGCGAAACCAGCGTACGACGTGTTATGCGTGAGTGCTATGAATTCGGCGACAGGGAGCCCCAAAACGCTAAAGTATTCGGGTGTGAGCATTCGGAGATCGCCAAACGTGATGTCGGCGATGACGCTGCCTCCTTCTTCGACGACGACGGCTGCGCCGGAGACGTTTTTTTCCATCATTTCTTTGTAACACGCGATTGCGGGCGTGGACGCCTTCACAGTGACAAATTGCTGTCGTCTTTCTTCGCTTCCGAACCCTAGTTCGCGAAGGGATTTCGTTTCCAGTGAGTGTGAGAGCTTAGCGTCGTGCTCGGCGAGCCACTCCACGACGTCGGTTTGCGATATCAGTCGATGAAGCGCGCCGTTCGCGTCGAAGAGGACGACGCGATGAACGACGACGTCTCCGGATTTGGAGGAACCGAGGAACCCTTTCGTCACGAGATCAAACACCGACGTGACGCTCGTATTCGGCGTGTACATCAAGTCGACGTCGTGTCCCAGACACTGCATCAACGGCGTGCTTCCAATTTTTTGCTCGGCGAGCTCGAGATGTTTCAACCACCAGAGACACGACGAACCGGAAGCCTTGGAAAAATCAACGTCGCGCAAAACTGCGGTGACGGCGTCTCGCACGTCGAAAAAGCCTATCAATGTTTCCATCGGTTCCGCGTTTGAATCGTCATCCGGCAATCGAACGTCGAGCGCGGTGGCGAGCACCACGACTGGTGCAGACAAAATTTTGTGTGCGGTGAGCACGCGCAAGGCTTCAGCGAGAGTCGTGTTGTGAGCCAGCGACACGACCGGTCTGTGCCTGTTCACCTCATCCATGAGCTCGAGTATCGTTGTCGATTTCATTAAAAGCGCGAGCGCGTCGCTCGTCGACATGATCGTCGAGAAGCGACCGGAACTGGCGCGAGGTTTCGAGACGAGAAGTGAACTCGTCAGACCGCGCCGATTCGAGCGCCGACGGAACCGAATCCCAGTTGCCGACACTTTCGCGGATTTCAATTACAAAGAACGCATGTCGAACGTAGGCGCCTGCTGGGACGTCGCGTTCTCGTACAAAAGTCGAGGCAACAACTCTTTGAATGGATCTGTCTCGCGCTTTTCGAGAAGGTAGTCGATTCCCGCGCCCACCTCGCCGTAGACGTCTTGGTAAATCGAGTTGACGTGGGATTCGTCGTTGAGATCCACGTCAGCGACATCTATCGGCGCCATGAACCGGAAGTAAAACCTTTGCGGCGTTCGCGGCACGAGTATCGGCTGAATGAAGAGTTCCTCCTCGCCTTTGTCGTTCGTCACGCGCGTGTCGATCGCTCGCGCACTCGGCACACTCGATGCTCGTTCTCGCACGGAAGTTCCGACGACCGGAGAGGTCAACAGGTCATTCGCGTCGGCGACGATGTCAAGGGAATCTTCCGCGCCGATAGCGGCGAAAGGGACGATGATCGCGTCGTGCTTGATTGCCATTCGAACAAACTCGCTCTTACTCGGCCAGAACAATTTGTACTTTTCATTCTTTCTTTTGAAAGCTTCTCTGACACCACCCGGGAAGAGCAAAACCACCTCACCCTGCTTCATGAGACGATAAAAGTTGAACGCGTTCACGGGAACGGCACCGAACGAGTTGAAGCTTCCACCACCTCCGACGATGTTCATCGCTCGTCGAGGCGGCTTTGGCTCTCGACGAGGCAAGAATGGTTCCGCCGGTGTATTCTTCAACCATTTTGACTATTTTCATCGACGTCAGCCCGCGACACGACCCTAAACCCTAACAACGAAAAACTAACAACGCTCGTGTTGTTAGTTTTTCGCGTTGTTCGTTTTGCTCGCATTGCTAACGATGCGCGTTGCTCGTTTTTCACTCTACGACGTCGGCGATCGTATGCCAGACAATCAAAGGGTGTGTCGATTAAAATGATCCATTCTTCTACGTGTATGATGCGCACACAAAATATGTGAACGCGTCCGTCTACTACTCACACTGCGTGCGTGTCGTCGATCGCTGATTCATAGCGGTTCGCCGTCGGCGAGGCATTTGTCTAGGTGCGCGTTCATTTCGGCGTTGAGCATCGTCGCTGGAAATTTCTTGCCGCACACGCAACACGTTTTCGCCGCGCTGGCGGCGACGGTGAAAGGGTTCGTCGATTTCTTCTTTTTCTTTGAGCGCCCGCCATCGTCCGTCGCCGTCAAATCCACGGGTGAGTGCTTCGTCTTTGTTGCGCCGCTGAAAAAGTCCATGATGGTTTGCGTTTTTCTAAAACATTTTGCAAACGAAACCGGATCTATCGCTGTCGGAGCTTCGACGGTGACGCCCAGTATGGCGTTCAAGTTTTCGTCGCCGTCGCCGTCGAGCAGCGCCAACGACGAAGGATCGCTAAATTTTTCTGCCCATTGCATTTCGACTGTTTCTTTGACGTGCGGCAACAGAGAAGCGGGATATCGCAGACCTATCACCTTGCGGTTGTCGCTGCCAACGACTCGTACCGTCCGCATGCCACGATCCGCGCGGGTGAATTGGCGCGCGTTACGCTCGAGCGCTCGCTCGAGCTCGCCCCAACACGACACGACGGCGCCGCTGATGACGGTGCAATCTACTGTCCGTTTGCCCGCCGAACACGAGCCTCCCATCGCGATTTTGACTTGGCAATTCTCGCCGTGCATGCAATTCTTTTCCGTGAGATCGTAAACCACTTTCCATGGCTTTTCTGCGTCGCTCGGCGATTGGCACATCGTATACTTTTGGCGTAACTCGTCGTACTCCATTTCGAATAAACTCGCACCCGTATTCGGACGGTATAACATGAACAGGTTCCTCGAGCCAGGCTTGCTGAGAGCGAGGACGACCTGAGCGCGTCCGTACATCTCGCGTTTCATCAAATAAAATCCATCACGTTCGTGACGCTTGTTATTGTCCAGAATTTCCGCCGCGCGGTCGTACGAAATGCCGCGATCGATGAACACTTTGGTGGAGATGAGCGTCTGACCATGATACGGGTCTTTCAAAATGACGCTCGATTCGTCGTCGATGCGAATGGAGGAGCCGCCAAGATCGCTCACGCCTTCCGTATATTTCCCCTCAGCCTTTGCGAGCTTGATTTCACAATCCAAAATTTCATAGAAATACGCGAAGAAGACATTTTGCGTCTTCGCCGGCAAACCGAGAAGGCGATTGAGAAACTTGCGCACGTCGCCCAAATCTTTGTTTCCGTAACCGATTTCTTGTAAGAGCGTGGTTTCCTCCACAGAAAATCCATCGTTACGCAAGCCCACTTGCACACCGAGTTTGAGAAGCGCCGAGCGAAGCTCGACTTTGCACGCCTCCCACGTCTTCGGAAGCTTCTCGCCTTCAAAGTCTCCCTCGTGTACGTGCGACAGAATGCCTTCAAACGTCACACCCTTTGGAGGTTGTGCGTCGTAGTTGACGAGCGCCTCGTACATCTTTTTCAACGCCTGTCTTCCGAGAGATGAATCAAGATTTCCATCTGACAAATCGATCCCGGTCGCCGCTCGTCGATCGCCTCGCGTGAGCGCGCCGAGGCTCTGCAACCTTCTCGCAACGGCGGCGACGAATCGACGCTCGCCGCCGATATTCGTCGAACACATGACATACACGGGTCCGGACGTTTGATTCGAACGATGCGTTCGCCCGAGTTGTTGAATCGCCTTGTCCGCGCTCCACGGAAGCTCAATCGTGATGTGTGTGCGTCGGCGAGTATTCTTGGCGCCTTGCGAAGCGTGCAGTGAAATTCCAGTGCTCGCCGCATCGGAGATAATCGCGACCAACTTCTTTCCTTGCATGAATGCGTTCTTCTCCGAAATGTTGACGCCTATCACGTCGTTCTCACCGCTCAAGCTGGTGCCCTTGCGAGACGCAGTCGAACCTCGAGATTCGTAAACCAATCTATTTCCTCTTCGAACGATTCGACCGCTCCTTCCAGTCAATTCGGCGACTTGATCCGCGCCGCCGAGGCCGTCGATGAGCGAATCTAAAAAGTTACCGGGTAGCTGGAGTTCACAAACCTTCTTGATCAGTTCCTCTCTGGCGTCGACGAGTTCTCGATCGACCAACACAGGCGCGTCGGTGTGAAAGCGTCCAGAGTACTCTGTGTTTCCATCATCGACCCAATCCGAGGGGAGCTTCTTCTCCGCGGCGGCGCCGTCAGACGCGCCTCGTATTTCCGTCGGAAAGTGCGTGGATAGAAAGCTCACCAGCATTTCCCGCGTCGTACTTAAAAATCCCCACTGCGTGACATCCTCTCCGAATTTCAAATCAGCCGACGCGTCTTGCGATTCTCCTGTCGTCTGTAAACCGATGACGACGCAATGTCCGCGAGCAAGCGCCTCGTTCGCTTTGGCGATAACCTCTGGAACCTTCATACTAATACACAACAATTTGAAGAAGCGCTGGTGGACGCTCCAATACGCACTCCATATACTTTTCTTCTCCACGCCCGTCCTTCGCGCCGCTTCAATGCACGCGCTTCGAATGAGTGAAATCATACCACACGCGTCGTCGTACATTTTGCGCTGATCCTTGGTCAGCGTCACTACGTGTTGTTCGAATTCTGCATCCTTGAACGATAAACCACGACTCACGTACTTTCCGCTCGCCTTCATCTCCATGGCGAGCATTTCTAAAAATCCAACGCCTCGCGATTTCATGCTCTCGATGAACGCGTCCGAACCGTTAAACGGCGTGCCTTTGCCCCAGAACCCCAGTCGCGACAAATAGCTCATGTGTCCGACCTCGGAGATTCCCGTCGCGCTCGCGTAGACGACGCGGGCTTTCGGACATCGATCTTGAAGGGCTATGACCGCCGTCGCTACTTTACTTCCAGACTCTGACGACGCGCTGAAATTCTTCGCCTTGTGACACTCGTCGAAGACGATGACGCCGTCGGCGTCCGCTCCGCCGAACCAATCGATAATCTGATCTAAACGATTCTTCTTTTGCGTCTTGCTCACCAGAGTGCTGTACGTGGTAAAGACCACGCCCTCTTTGTAATCTTTCGACAGTCCGAACGCGCGCGTTTCGCGATCGAGTTCTTGACACGAATTGATCACCTTCATCGTGCTCCCGAGATCTCCCAAGTCGCGCTCGGCGTCGCGATGCAAATCGCCCGAACTCGAAATCCAAACCGCCCGGCGACGCCCGCGAACGTAATTATCGATGATGATTCCGCTAATTTGTCTTCCTTTTCCCACCCCGGCGCCGTCGCCAATCATGAAACCCGATCGCTTTCCATCCGGCGCGAATTCGCAGTGTTTTTGGCATGCGTACAAGATGCCTTCGAGCTGGAGTTGACTGAGTTTTCCATTCTCCACGAACTCGTCTCCCAACGCGTCGAAGAGAGGATATTTGGCCGGCGGAAGATCTATGCTCGCCAACGAAGCCGCCTCGGCGATGTCTCCTGGATGGATCTTTCCTCGCTATGTCGTGTAAGAAGACGAAGACGCGCTCACCGTCAGTCTCGCAGTCTCGTCGCGTCGCGTCGCGAATCTCTCAAACTCTCTTCTTTTTGCGCGCGCGCGCGTCTCCGCTCGCGCTCACCTCGATCGAGGTACACGCGTATCCGCTAAACACTTCTCCAACAACTTCGCTCACGCTCTCCTGCGCGCCGAGGCCGTCGTTCGCTCCTCGCTCGCTCGCCGGCAACTCGACCGCGACGTCGTCCATCGAGCTCGACGACGACGAACTCGACGAGCTCGACCGCCGAGCGACCTCACGAGCGACCGCGCTCACCTCGCGAGCGACCGCCGCGAGACGCGCAGTGTCGTCCTCATCCCAATACCTCCGAGGGCGGGCTGTCTCTCGGAATTCGAATACAACAAAGCGAGGCGAGGCGACAGAGCTCGACGCGAGCGCATGCTCGCGAGTTGGACGCGCGAGGGTCGACGTCTCGGTCACCGTCTCGTCATGGATGCGCGACCGTGGTGGCGAAGACCGACGCTCGTGACGACGCGAACGGTGGGAACGAACGCGGGAGACGGCGAGGCGTCGAGCTCGGGAACGGATGAACAACGCGCGGCGGTGGAGGCGAAAGAGCACGTCCAGAGCACGGTGTTGGCAACCTTCGGGAGCTGGTTCGCGCAAAGAGGCGGCGAGATTCACGCGGCGGTGAAGATGGTGTACCGTCCGGGCGCCGGGTGGGCGCTCGAAGCGGACGGAGAGATCCCGTCGGGTGAAAGATTGGTGTATTTACCGACGGCGCTGACGTTGGGGTGTGGGAAAGACGGCATGAGCGAACCGCTGCGTCGAGTGACCGAGACGGTTCCCGACGAATTTTGGTCTTCACGGCTCGGACTCGTACTACTGCGTGAACGCGTCGCGGGGCAACACTCGCCGTTCGCACCGTACATAAATTTATTACCGTCTGTGCACGAGGGTTCACCGACGTTTTATCCACCGGATACCATTCGTGAGCTGCAATACGCTCCGTTGATTTCTCAAGTCGGCCAACGCGGAAGGTTTCTCGCCAGCTTCGCGGGGAAAGGGTTGACGATAGATGACGGCGCAGATTACGTGGACGAATCCCATCCGGAGCGACGGCGCGTGGAGATGACGATCGATGCGAACGCGTTGGGATGGGCATCGGTGTGCGCGAGCAGTCGCGCGTTCAAAATGGTTGGACGTACGCCTCTCCTCTTTCCAGTGATTGACGTGTGCAACCATTCCTTTGAGCCGTCCGCCAAAGTGCAGCCGGTTGACGGTGGCGTGGAATTAGTGACGACGCGAAATCTCAAGGCGGACGAACCGATCGAGCTTAGCTATGGAAACCTCTCCAACGATGAACTCTTACTCGACTACGGCTTCATCGTCGAAAACAATCCATTCGACTCGGTGAAACTCAGGTGGGATCTTAAACTCATTCATCTCGCTCGCGAAATCGGTGGATTAGCCACCGCCCCGATCGGAGCAGCCGTGGTGGAGAAAGATGTCGTTCATAGCGCGTCACCTGCGAGTGGTGACGACGCCGGAATACCTTTAACTTCATGGCAAAAGGCGGCGATGGAGAGAATCGGACTCGGCGCAAACGACGAGTTGCGAGTCCGACCGAGCGGCGAAGTCATGGATAAGAAAGCGATCGCAGCTCTTCGAGTTTTATACTCTAAGACTCCGGCGGAAGCATCGAGAGCGGCAGATGCTCCGTACGGTGTATTGAACACAGAGGTGGTATCGCGAGACACTGAAGTCAAAGCTCTGCGCACGTCGATGTCGCTCGTGGCGCTCGCCATGGGCAATTTCCCGACCAACCTCGCGCAGGATCGCGAACTTTTACGCTCGACAAAGTCACCGCAGGCTACCCTGGCGATCCGCTTCCGAATGGAAAAGAAGAAAGTACTGAGCGCCTGCATGTCTCAGCTCAACGAAGCCATAGAGCGCGCGGTGGCGTCGGCGTAACAATCTCGATCACGACAAAGTAGACGTCTCAGCGCCATCACCACTCCCGAAACCGCTTGAAAATATCCAAAAAAGACATCCACGATGGCCCAGGAAGCGCCCCGATGTGCGTTACGTCCGTCGACGCATCCCGTCGAACTCACGCGCACGCACTCGTAAACCCTAGCGTCCCGACCCCGACCTCTCGGCCGGTCTTGTAACCGTCGCGTGCGACCGAAGAGCGCGACGCCGAGAGCGCGGGCGCGTCCGGGACGCGCCCGCGCGAGTCGAGAGAATGAATGGCGAGATGAGTGAGCGTTCCTCGACGGACGCACCCTCGAAGGCCAGCGATGCGCGCACGCCGGTGCGACGGCGGTTGAGCCGAGATTCCTCGAAATCGACGAGTGCGCTGCGTCGGATGTTCACCGACGCCCGTCGGACGATACACCGGTCGCTCGGTTTGAACGACGCCGAAGCCGAGGAAAACAAATGTTTGGTTTTGCACGGATGGCGGAGCAACGCGAGCGTGAGCGCGGTTCACGTTCGGCGAATGCGTCTGTTCACGCATTATTCCAAGGTGCATTGCGTGAAGGCGACCATGCAGGCTCCGAGCGCGGCGAACGAAGCGACGGGTGAGTTGTACGATGGTCCCTGGTACTCGTGGGTCGATAATATGGATTATTCATGTCCCGAGCATGAGCGAATCGAGGCGCTGTTGATCGCTCTCCGGTCCGTCGTGCGCTTCGTACTCAATCATGGCCCGTACCGCTGCGCGGTTGGATTCTCTCAAGGTGGCGCGTTGATTTCACTACTTTCAAACGAAGCCGTTTTACGCGCCCTCGGCGTGGAGAGCGGTTTTTTATGGGACCGATCGGTCGTTTGCTGCGGCGCGTCTTCATCTCTCGTCGCCTTGGCGGAGAAAGCGCTCGGGATTGACTCACTCGCAAACAGCAAGTCTGCTCTGCCTTCTCTTCACATTTTTGGATTTCAGGACAAATTCAAACCACAAGGTGAAACTCTCATGGAGACGTTTGAGACGTTCGACGGGAGTCTGAACTTGCTTCGTCATTGTCTGTACTTTGACGCCGGGCACACCGTTCCGGCGTCGCTCGAGAAGGACGCCGGATTCACAGAAGAAGTTCGAGCGTGGTGCAAGGTGCCGTCAAACGCTGGCGAGACCACAGTCTTCACGCCGGATGTCGACCAGTTTGGAATGGATTTGGATTACACCTCTTTAAAGTATGCCACGGTATCTGATTCGATGCGACGAGAGATGGACATTGAGAGAGGTGAAGTTGACTCGGGCGAGAGAGCACAGACGAATATGACGACCTACGCGACCATCAAGTCGCTGTGTTCGGACCCTGAGCAAGCACAAACGAGAATGACGCCAAGTGACAACAAATCAATGTATGATGTCGATGCTGCGAGTCTGCTCGTTTGCGAGACGAAGGGTGATTCTCGTGAGCACGATGTTCTCGAGTTTCTCTCCCTCGCACCGAAAGAGTCTCCTCTTCTTTACGATCTCAACGGCGCAAGAATGACGTACGGTCAGGCGATTGATTTCATCACAAAAGGGGGTGGAGACTTGCGGAACATTGGCGTACATCAGGGCAGTGTTCTCGCATACAACGTCCCTCCGGGTTCAGTCGGTGCACTGGCCTTTTTGGCCGCGGCGGCGCAGTGTATCGCCGTCCCTTTAGATCCGGGAATCGCTGAAGAGGACGCATTCGAAGCGCTCACGTCGTGTCGCGTGTCCATCGTAGCTTTGTTTCGTGGCACAGGCACAGATTCGATCGAAAAAGCGGCGACACGAGCAAATATACCGATCAAATGGTTCGCCATCTCGAACGGAGGCAACGCTCAGGCGGGTTCGTACGCGCCTGAAGCTCCAGAAGCTCCGAGCGGACCCGTGCTGCGAAAGGGCGCTGAAGAGGTCGGACTCCTGTTGCGGACGTCTGGAACGACGTCAAAGTCGAAAGTTGTTCCGTTACACATCAGATCTCTCACCAACAACGGGGCGACGCTCTCGCGGTCGCTCGAACTCAAGTCGGCTGATGTGTGCATCAACGCGATGCCCTTGTTTCACATCGGCGGGCTTTCGTGTTCGATTTTGGCCACCATCGCCGCGCACGCTTCTGTCATTTGTTGCCCAAAATTCAACGCACAGGAATTTTACGACGCGATCACGACGACGGATGCGGTTAAACCCACGTGGTATTCGGCGATTCTGACGATACATTTGGCGGTTGTACAGTATGGAACCGCGGTTTCGCGAGGAACGCCTCCGGTTCACTCGTTGCGTTTCATTCGATCCGGCGCGGCGGCGCTCAGCCACGCCGACGCTCAAAAACTGCACGATTTTTGGGGATGTCCGATCATACCGACGTATAGCATGAGTGAACAAATGCCTATTTCTGGAAAGAATGTGAACTTGTCGCTCGAAGATCGTCCAGATACCGTCGGTCAGCCCCTTTCGTGTTCGCTCGCTCTCGTCGGCGACGGTCACTGTCGACTCACGGCGCCGTTCGGGCAGCGCGGCGAACTTTCCATCAGCAGCTGTGACGTTATGAGCGCATATCAAGATGCCGATGAAGCGAATAACAAGACATATTTTTACCTCGGCGACAAACGTTTTTTGAGAACGGGTGATATCGCGAAAATGGACAAGGATGGTTTCATCTATCTCACGGGGCGCAGCAAGGAATTAATTAAGCGAGGAGGAGAGCAAGTCAGTCCTCTGAAAGTGGAAGCGGTCATGGTTCAGCATCGGTTCGTGCGTGTCGCGGTCGTGTTTAGTGTTCCTTCTCCGTTATGGGGAGAGGAGGTGGGTGCGGCGATCGTGCTCGAAGATGACTACGAAGGCGAAGAGGCGACCGCGCTGTCTTCTGTAAAGTCGATGATGAACTCGTCGAAAGAGTTGTCGAGGTTTGAAATACCCGTGTATTGGAAGATTGTTGCCGAAGACGACTTGCCTAAAACTTCGACGAAAAAGTACAAGCGCGCGGGCTTGGCCGAGATTTTGGGCATCGGCGATGAGTCGAGAGCGCGAGCCTGCTCCTTCAAATCGGGCGCCAGATCGAAACCAGCGGCGACGTCGCCGGCTCTGGGCGGTTTACGCTACTGCATGGCTGTCGGTGTCATGTTCAATCACATCGGTGCCGTGTGGCAAGGAGAAGACGAGCGTAATCCTCTCACCTACGGTCCAGCCTGGTGGTCGGCGAAGGCGACGACGTTTTATTTCCCAGCCACGACTTTCTTTGTGCTCGGAGGTTACACGCTCAGCGCCGCGTTGAATGGGAAAGAGGTAAAAAAGGGAACGTGGCTATCCTTCTACAACTCGCGGTACCAGAACCTGTTTCCTCTGTATCTCTTGTCCTTGCTCTTCGGACTGATCAACGTTCTCGTTGTCTGTCGTCCGAGCACATTCAGCAGCGAATTCAGTTGGCAACCGCATCCGGACACGCTCATGTTGTCGTCGGGAAAACTCGCGCAGTGCCAGACGGGACCCGTCGAGATGCCGTACGGCGCGTGGCTCTTCTCAACGATCGTCGTTTTTTCTCTCGGCCTGCAAACGTGGTTCCCGCTCTGGTTGCTCAGTTCGTGGTTCATGTACTACACGTGGTTCAACGGCGTGTATTACTTCGTCATCTTGGTCTTTCCGGTGATGCATAACGCGCTCGCCCGCGTAAAGGGAGATTTGAAGGCTGTGAACAGATGGTTCATAATTTACTCTGCCGCCGCTCTCGCCACCGGTGCGCTTTTGGGGTTGTATTACGCGTTCCCGTCTTGGAAGGAGCACGAGGACGTGCATAAAGCGAAAAGCTGGAAGGAGAACGCGCAAAACATCTACGCGTTGTCGACGATGATGTTTCCTCCGTACTGGATTCCGTGCGTCGGAACGGGTATGGTTGGTTATTTTTGGTTCGACGCGGTGCGCCCCGCCGAGTCACACAGACGTGTTCTATACGGTCGCATCACGGATGCGTTGACTCTCGCCTTCTTTGCATTCCACCTCGCACACTTTCTCGACGAAAATTGGCCGTATCCTACAAAAGTAACCGGAAAAATGTGGGAGGTCGTTCCCGAAGAACATCACAACTGGGCCACTGGCATCAAGAGATACGTCTGGTCCGTCATGATCACCCGACTGTATTCTCCTCTCATCGCCGTGTGGGTGACCCTGGTCTCAATCCCGAGGGGAAGCGTCACCACGAGGTTTCTGGAATCAAACCTGCTCACCGAGGTGCTCGGTCCGACGAGTTACGGATGCTTTCTGTTTCATCAAATCATCGGACAGTGGTACTGGTGGGCGACTCGAGTCGGGAACGACGTGCCTAGACCCGACGTCGGTGATAAAACGAGCTGGTCGTGGTGGGCGTACCCCAAGGAATATTACTGGTTTTCTCCGCAGCCGCTTCCCGTGGCGTGGTACGAATTCTTCTTTGTCGTCGGTCTGGTGACGTGCTTCTCCACGGCGGCCGATCGCTTGCTCACCACTCCGCTCACGGTTATGTGGGTCAAGTTTATCAACTTTTTCCAGAACATCATATGGCCGGGCTCGGTGCACACGAAGGGCGCCGCTGGCGGACAACTCCCGGCAGAGGAGCGCGTCATCGGCGCCGTCGCCGCGTTGACGGGCGTCGCCGAGCGCATCTCTTTGGATGATTCATTCGATGAGATTGGTCTCGTCTCCGTGGGATTACCCGTCTTGGTCGGCTTGATCAACGCCTCCGAGCCTATGGCTGTCATTTCGGCCCAGGAAATCGCTCACTGTCAAAATCTTCGGGGCGTCGTCGACGTCATCGAGCGCAAGCGAATGCAAGCGCAAAACTCCATCGGCGTCGGCCGGTTCGACGACCGCGGGTGAGCGCGCGCGCGCGCGCGGCATCCCGCGTCTCGCGTCTCGCGTTCCAGCGCATCACGCGCATCACAGAGACGCCCTCGTTCATTTTTTAACGTAATTATCCACTGCGTTCGCGCACGAGCGACGCGCGCGCGTCTCCGTTTCCATCTCGCTCCTCCTCCTCGTCGCCCCCTCGGTCCAGACCGACCCCTGGGGGATCTCTCGCGTCACAGATCGTTCGTTCGTCATGAAGTACACGATTACGAAAGATGCCGAGGCTGAGATCCAATACGAGGGTAAGGAAGGGATCGCCGGAGAGAAGCCGAGAACCGTCGTCGAGGTGCGTCCGTCCATCCGTCCGTTCGCTGTCGCGTCGCGTCGCGCGAACGCGAACGCGACGATCACGATGAAAGATGACGAGGATTATCGCGATTGACGACGATCGGTCGATCAGTCGCGCGCGACGCGCCCGCGAACGCACTCTCGATGCTTCGGTAGATGATGATCGATGCAATGGAAGGACTGACAACGTCTCGGCGACGTGCGCGCGTGCGTCGACGATGCGATGCGTAGGTGTTCAAGGCTGCAGCCGAGGGCGATTTGAAGAAGAAAATGGCGCTCAAGGCGTGCACCGGCGAGACGTGGACCGTGAAGGAATACTACGACGATTGCGTGAAAACCGCGAAATCGTTCGTGCACCTTGGCGTGGAACGCAACGATTCCGTGTGCATCTTGGGCTTTAACTCCCCGGAGTGGCTCATGTCGAACATGGGCGCCATCATGGCGGGCGGCTTCGCCGCGGGCATCTACACGACGAACGAACCGGCTGCGTGCGAATTCATCATCAGCGATTCCAGCGCGCGAGTCGTCGTCGTGGACGGTCAAAAGCAATTGGATAAGATTCTTTCCATCCGAAAGAGTCTGCCCAAGTTGAAGGCGATCGTCATGTATCGCGACGAAAAGTTTAGCGATCCCGAGGGCGTCAAGGATTCTTCCCTCGCCAAGGTGTACACCTGGAAGGATTTCTTAAAGCTCGGTGAGGCGACGAGCGACGCCGAGCTCAAGGGTCGCATGGACGCACAAAAGCCCGGTCACTGCTGCACTCTCATCTACACGTCCGGCACGACCGGTAACCCGAAAGGTGTGATGATTTCTCACGACAATGCCGTGTGGACCGCGAAATCCAACGTCTTACACAACAAAGCCATCACCGCCGGCGATCTCCGAGTCGTGTCGTACCTGCCGCTATCCCACATCGCGGCTCAAATCGTCGATATCCACTCGCCTCTCATCTGCATCGTCGATTTCAAGAAGCCCGCCGCTGTGCACTTCGCTCGTCCGGATGCCCTCAAGGGGACGCTCAAGGATACGCTCATCGAGGCCAAGCCGACTGTGTTCTTCGCCGTGCCCCGCGTGTGGGAAAAGATGATGGAAGCGATGCAAGCGAAAGCCAAGGGGGTGACTGGTCTCAAGAAATGTATCGCTGGTTTCATGAAGGACAAGTGCGCTCAAACGCACGCGGCGTCTCAAGTTGGCGCCACCGTAGGTAAACCGTTCTTCGGAGGCCTCGCGGCGGCATTCATGAAGAAGAAGGCGCACGCCGCCCTCGGTCTTGAACAAGCGCGCGTTTGCCTCACCGGTGCGGCGCCGATCATGAAGCACACGCTCGATTACTTCGGTATGGTCGGCATCCACATTCTGGAAGTGTACGGCATGTCTGAAAACACCGGCCCTCAAAACGTGTGCCAAAGCAACTACTTCAAGGCTGGTACGTGCGGCAGACCGATTCCGGGCGTCGAGATCAAAATCGACCACGTCGCTGGCCGCGATAAGGAAGGCGAAGGCGAGATCTGCTTCCGCGGTCGTCACGTCATGATGGGCTACCTCAACAACATGGCGAAGACCAAGGAAAGCATCGACGAAGATGGATGGTTGCACAGCGGAGACGTCGGCGCCATCGATCCGAAGACAAATTTGCTCAGCATCACCGGTCGCATCAAGGAGCTCATCATCACCGCGGGCGGCGAAAACATCGCACCGGTTCCGGTTGAAGACGCTCTCAAGTCTTTCCTTCCCGCTATTTCCAACGTCATGATGGTCGGAGACAAGAGAAAGTATAACACGATGTTGGTGACTCTGCGACAGGTGCCCGAGGGCGAAGGCTTCACGGAGAAGCTCTTCGGAGCTTCGCTCGAAGTGAACCCGAACGTGAAAACCGTCAAGGAAGCCCAAAATGACGCCAAATGGAAGACTTACATCGAAGGAGGCATCGCCAAGTACAACAAAACCGCGGTGTCAAACGCGCAACGCATTCAAAAGTTTAAAATTCTCGACACCGACTTTAGCGTCCCGGGCGGCGAACTCACGGGCACGCAAAAGCTCAAGCGTCCTTTCGTCGTTCAAAAGTATGCCTCCGTCATCGAGTCTATGTACTGAATCATTCTTATACAATCTACATACGTACGTACATCAACATTTCTATAAAACTATGCGATCGTGCAACACGAGGGCTGTCCCTTCTTTGTCAACTGGACCTCGCTGGGCGTCGCCTCGATCCACTCGTACGTCTGAAGCCTCGTCTTATCAGCCTTTTCGGCTTCCTTCCGAGC
>Ga0208277_1000714_pt1 | contig 19517 bp, 15 predicted proteins | sample ETNtaG_5_FD_185782 | JGI IMG/M metagenome (GOLD analysis project Ga0208277, IMG submission 185782) | Marine microbial and viral communities from oxygen minimum zone, Eastern Pacific Ocean - ETNP201406SV205 (SPAdes) (version 2) | ecosystem: Environmental > Aquatic > Marine > Oceanic ...
ACCAACACCGCCAGAGAGGTGCACATTTTTGCCAATTTGTGCACAAGAGCCTACTGTTGCCCATGTATCAACCATTGTTCCTGAGTCTACGTAAGCACCTATATTGACATAAGAGGGCATTAAAACAGTGTTAGGGGCAATATATGACCCTTTTCTCGCAGTTGCAGGGGGAACCACCCTAACACCGGAGGCTTGAAACTCCTTTTCAGTTGTCTCAGCATATTTAGATGGCACTTTGTCAAAGTATTGAGTGAACCCAGCTTGCATAGGGATATTATCTGCAAGTCTGAATGAGAGAAGAACTGCCTTTTTGAGCCATTCATTAACTTGCCAATCGCCGACAGCTTTTTGTTCGGCAACTCTGGCTTTTCCAGAGTCGAGTAGATGTATTGCTTCATTAACAGCCTCTTTGATTTCAGGGCTAGCGTTATCAGGAGTTAGATGGCTTCTGTCCTCAAAGGCTGCTTCAATTATATCTTTCATATTTTTAACTTAAAAAAAGGGGGGTAATTATATCATTTACAAGGGTTTTGAGACTATTTTAATGTTCATGATGATGATGATTATGATGATGTTCATACGTTGCCATTAGCTCATTAATTTGGTCTGCAAAAAGGTCGTTAAATTTTGCATCTTTTAAAATAGATTCTGGAAGACCCTCACAGCAGATATGATGGTATAAACATATAACTTGCGAAGACTCTTTCATAACACGATGAAGATCATGAGATACCATCAATACTGCACAGTTCTGCTGCTGATGAATATCTTGAATTAGTTTATATAGTTGCATTTGTCCATCAACATCTAAATTTTGAGCCGGCTCATCCAATATTAATACATTTGGCTTATTAAGTAATGCTCTAGTCAACAAAACTTTTTGTAGTTCGCCGCCAGAAAGGTTTTTGAGTGGAGATTTTAGAAATTCGTTAATACCTGTTAATTCAAAAGTCTGCTGCATAAATGTAGCATCTAGTTTCTGATTCAAAGTAAGAAAATCTTTGACAGAAATAGGTATGTATGGGTTGGCTGTAAAGATTTGAGGCGTATAACCAAATTTGATTTCACCTTTATAGGTAATTTCCCCAGAGTCTTGTTTTATGATGCCTAGTAGAATTTTAATTAATGAGCTTTTTCCAGCGCCATTTGGGCCAATGAGCGTAATAAATTCACCTTGATGGAGTTTAAAACTAACATCATCGAGAATATTTTTGCCACTATTGCTAAGGCTTATATTATTGAGAGTTATGAGAGCATCAGACATCTCTATATTTTATCTAACAATTTAGATAAACAAGCCCAAAATAGAAAGTTTGAAATATCAAATGCATTGTCTAGTTTCTAAGAACTAAAACTTAGTTTAGATGTAAAATTTAGATATGAATCAACCACTCATTTTAGTCGACGGAACCGCTTACTTATTTCGCTCATACTTTTCAACTATCTCACAAAATCTAACTAATAATAGTGGCTTTCCAACTGGCGCTATGTTTGGGACTGTGAATGCAATCAAACACTTGCAAAGAAAATATAAAGGGGCGAAGCTAATTATGATTTTTGATGCTAAAGGTACAAACTTTCGTCATGAAATTTTTCCTGAATACAAAGCAAATAGGAGTCCTGCTCATGATGACTTAATTGTTCAGATTGAACCTTTATATAAAATTGTACGTGCAATGGGGTTTCATTTTTTATGTGAAGAGGGTGTTGAGGCTGACGATGTTATAGCTACGCTGTCAAAATTTGCAAATGAAAACGGGATTGAAACAATTATTGCCAGTGGAGATAAAGATCTTTTTCAACTAGTTGGCGGAAATATCAAGCAATTAGACATGAAAGGAAAGCTTTTCTCTGAGGACGATGTTAAGGAAAAAATGGGCGTAAAGCCAAATCAAATATTAGATTTATTAGCTTTGACAGGCGATTCTTCTGACAATATACCAGGCGTTCCAAGTGTGGGACCAAAAACTGCTGCAAAGTGGCTTGAGGAATATAACGACATAGATGGCGTTAAAGCTAATGCGGAAAAAATTGGCGGCAAGGTTGGTGAAAAACTCAGAGAGTCTTTTGATTTATTGGATCTTTCATATCAATTAGTTAAGCTTAAATTTGATGTGAAACTACCCTTTAACATTCTTGAAGATGAGCCCGGAGAAAATACTGAAGAATTGATAGGGTTATATAAAGACTTTGGATTCTCTATGTGGCTAAAACAATTAGACGATCAGAAGACCTCTAAGATAGAGGAGCCTCAAGAGCCAGAGAGAAATGAATCCGAGACAAATAATGTAAAACTTTCTTTGGATGACTATACAAGAGAGCTTATTCTAAGTGAAGATGATTTCTCTAACTTATTAGTGAAGCTCTCTTCAAGTGAGTCTTTTGTATTTGATTTAGAGACTAATAGCCTTGATTATATGGAGGCTCAAATTGTTGGGCTTGTATTTTTAGTGGGGAAAAATAGTTATTATTTACCTGTTGCTCATGACTATTTGGATGCGCCAGTTCAGCTTTCTAGATCCAGTGTTTTATCAGCTTTAAAGCCAATTTTAGAAAACTTAAAAATTGGCAAGATTGGTCAAAATCTAAAGTATGATGCCCATGTTCTAGCAAATGTTGAGATTAATTTAAATGGCATTATTGACGACACAATGCTTAAATCTTATTGTTTAGATTCAGTAGCAAGTCGACATAATATGGACGATCTCGCGCTTCATTATCTTGGTTATGAAACGATTCATTATTCGGATGTTGCTGGAAGTGGTAAAAAGCAACTGACATTTAATCAAGTTAGTATTGAAGAAGCAATGCCTTATGCATGTGAAGATGTCATTATTACGAATGAGCTTAATAATTTATTTGAGTCAAAATTAGAGGCTTATCCTAAGATATTAACGCTATACAAGAGCATAGAAATTCCTTTGATAAAAGTTATGCTGAGCCTGGAGAGAAATGGCGCACTATTAGATGAAGAATCTCTCTTCGATCAGCAAAGCAAGATTAAAGCTGAAATGATAACAATTCAATCAAAGGCCTTTGAGATTGCAGGAGACGAATTCAATTTAGAATCACCAAAGCAAATTCAACAAATTTTGTTTAGTGAGGAGGGTTTTGGTCTTGAGCCAAAAAAGAAAACAGCAAAAGGGCAGCCTTCTACAAATGAAGAAGCCTTAAAGTTGTTGGACCATCCTTTAGTTGACCTCATAATGTCCTATAGAACCTTAACGAAATTAAATTCCACTTACTTAGAGGCACTACCGAAGCAAATAAATAGAAGAACTGGCCGTCTTCATACTTCTTATCATCAAGCAGTAACTGCAACTGGAAGGCTTTCTTCTTCAAAGCCTAATTTTCAAAATATTCCGATAAGGACTGAGCAGGGTGCTCAAATTAGGTCTGCTTTTATTGCGGAAAAAGGGAATGTTATTCTTGCAGCGGACTATTCTCAAATTGAATTAAGAATTATGGCACACATCTCAGGGGATCAAAACTTAATTAAGGCATTCAATAATAATGAAGATGTCCATCGATCAACAGCTGCCCAGGTTTTTGACACAGAAATATCGATGGTAACTAAAGACCAGCGTCGAAAAGCCAAGGCTATTAATTTTGGTTTGATTTACGGAATGAGTGCATTTGGTTTAGCAAAACAGATTGATGTCTCTAGGACTGAAGCTAAGCAATATATTGACGGTTATTTTGAAAATTATCCCGGTGTTTTAAAATTTATGGAAGAAACAAAAGAAAAAGCAAAGTCTCAAGGGTATGTAGAAACAGTTCTAGGAAGAAGGCTTTATTTACCTCAAATTAACTCAAAAAATAAAATGCTTCAGCAGCATGCACTGAGAACGGCAATTAATGCTCCTATGCAAGGTTCATCAGCAGACATCATAAAAAAAGCAATGCTCGATATTCAGGCTTGGATTGACAAAGAAGCTCATGATATAAAGATGTTTATGCAAGTTCATGATGAGCTTGTGTTTGAGCTTGAAGCAAGAATGGCAGATGAGTATGGAAAAAACTTAAAAGACTTGATGTCAAATGCTTTAAAGCTGAGTATACCTCTTGATGTTGATATTGGTATAGGGTCAAACTGGCAAGAGGCTCATTAACTATAATTTGATGCTAGGCTGATATTCAGATAAATTAAAATAACTTCTTGAAATGTAAAAGAAATCACTAGCTAGGCTATATGAAAGAACAATTACAAGATTTACTTAACAAGTGCATTCAGAACTTAATTTCTAAGGGTCTTCTTAATGAAATGCCTTCAAAAATTAGAATTGATCATACAAAAGATAAAAGCCACGGGGATTATGCCACTAACATTGCACTAATGCTCTCAAAACAGGCCAAAACTAGTCCACTGGAACTGGCAAAAATAATCATTGATCAATTAGAAGAGACAAGTTTCATTAAAAAAACAGAAATTGCAGGACCGGGCTTCATAAATTTCTTCATTTCAGAAGAATCAAGTATTTCGATTATAAGCGAGATTATTAATCAGGGTGAAATCTATGGCAGGTCAGAAATTGGTTCAGGCCAGAGTGTCCTTTTAGAGTATGTTTCTGCTAATCCAACTGGACCTTTACATGTTGGCCATGGAAGAGGAGCAGCCTATGGTGCAACTGTTTCAAACTTATTAAGAAATGCTGGATTCAAGGTTGATAATGAATATTATGTGAATGATGCTGGCAGGCAAATGGATATTTTAACTGTGAGTATTTTTTTGCGATATTTGTCTCTTTGTGATGAGACTATAAGGTTTCCAGATAATGGTTATCAGGGGCAGTACATTAGTGACATTGCTAATGATATTTTTAATAATTCTGGGCGTGAGTTTCACCAGAATTCAGACTTAATTTTTGAAAATATAGGCAAAGATGGCTCAGATGGGGGAGATAAAGAGTCCTATATTGATCAGTTAATTGCCAAATCTAAAGCCTTATTAGGTGAAAATTTTAAGTCCATCTTTAGGGTAGGAATCGACAGTATCTTAAGTGGTATAAAAAATGATTTAGCAGAATTTGGTGTGGTCTTTGAAAAATGGTTTTTTGAGCAATCGTTAATTGATAATGGTTTTTTAGATTCCTGCATCGCAAAACTTAAGGAAAGTAATAGCCTATATAACAAAGATGGAGCTCTATGGTTTAAGACGACAAGTTACGGAGATGAGAAAGATCGAGTTGTAGTTCGTGATAATGGAAATCATACATACTTTGCTTCAGACATTGCTTACCACCTTGAGAAGTTTGAGAGAGGTTATGACAAAATCATAAATATATGGGGGGCAGATCATCATGGGTACATTCCTAGAGTTAAAGCCTCAATAGAGGCATTAGGCCACAACCCTAATAAACTAGAGATTTTATTGGTTCAGTTTGCAAATCTATTCAGAGGTGGCAGTAAAGTACAGATGTCTACTCGTAGTGGCTCTTTTGTCACATTGGAGGATCTTAGAAAGGAAGTGGGAAATGATGCAGCACGTTTTTTTTATATCCTGAGAAAATCTGAGCAACATATGGATTTTGATTTAGATTTGGCCAAATCAAAAACCAATGAAAATCCGGTTTATTATATTCAATATGCCCATGCTCGGATTTGCTCAGTTTTTAGGCAGGTAAATGAAAAAGGTTTGGTATTTGATAAAGGACAGGCTAATTTGTCTTTATTAACAGAAGAGATTGAAAAAAATATTTTAAGAGAGCTCAGTCGATATAAGAGTGTAGTAGAGTCATCAGCAATTCAATATGAGCCTCATCAGCTTGCTTACTATCTGAAAGATCTTTCAACCCATTTTCATAGTTACTATAACGCCTGTAAGTTTATCATGGACGATAATGATTTAACACAAGCAAGGCTATCATTAATCCATGCCACAAGACAAATTCTCATCAATGGACTCTCTATTCTTGGAGTAAGCGCTCCAGAATCAATGTGAATGATCAAAAACAAAGGGATGAGGCCTTAAATATTGGTGACTCATTCATTGTACAGGCCCCTGCTGGCTCTGGAAAAACAGAACTCATTATACAAAGATACTTGCAGTTACTAAGCTGTTCAGATGAGCCCGAAAATATCCTGGCTATGACATTCACGAATAGAGCAGTGGATGAGCTAAAGCATCGGATTATTAGTTCTTTAAATCGAGCAAAAATGCAGCCTCCTGAGGAAACGCATAAACTCAAAACCTTCCATCTTGCTTGTCAGGTTATAGAGCAATCTGATAAGAGAGGATGGGATCTTATCAATCACCCTTCTCGTCTAAAAATTATTACTATCGATTCATTATCTAATTTGATTGTTTCTAGATTTCCATCCCTTGAGCAGCTCGTCCCACCTAGAACGATTGTTGATTCCTTTGACTACGAGTATATATATCATCAGGCTGCAGAAGACACCTTGCTACTTATAGAGGATGATGAATACAAGCCAATCATCTCATCAGTTTTGCTTTATCTCGATAACCATGTAGATAGGTTTTATAGTCTCATTGAACAAATGCTTGCAAAAAGGGAGCAGTGGCTTCCGAAAATCTATGCTGAAGGTGCTTTAGATATAAGCCACTTAGAAGATTTCTCTCAAGGGTTAATTATTAATCATCTTGAAGCCCTTAAAGTTAAAGCAGAAAAAATACTAAGCACTAAATTTTTTAACCTATTAAAAGACAATATAAGAGAGGATGTTTCAAAAATTACAAGACCTCCTGGTACTGCTGTGAATGATTTAGACGCATGGAAGGTTATTTCTGAACTCTTGATAACAAAAAATAATGGGAACTGGAGAAAGAGGGTTGATATAAAAATTGGATTTCCAATTGAAGCAAAAGAAGAGAAGGCATTGTTTAAGGAAATTTTAGAGGGGCTCAATTCAGAAATAGAGTTTAAAAAATTGCTTATTAATTTGGAAAATCTGCCAAGTGCTAATTTTCCAGAGTCAACAAAAAAATCTATTTCAGACATTGCTCATGTATTAAAGCTCAGCGTTGCTAAGCTTAAGGTCATTTTTGAACAGGAAAGTGTGCAAGACTTTTCAGAAGTTAATCTTCAGGCAATAAATGCTCTAGATAGTCGTGAGGAGGTGAGTGATATTGCTTTGTTATTAGACTATCAAATTAATCATATTCTCATTGACGAGTTTCAGGACACTTCATACTCTCAATTAAGTTTAATTGAAAGATTAATAGATGGATGGCAGAAGGATGAAGGCAGAACCATTTTTTTTGTTGGTGATCCAATGCAATCTATCTATAAATTTAGAGAGTCTCAAGTTGGAATATTTATTGATGTTGCCAGAAATGGAATTGGCAGCCTTAAGATTAAATCCCTAGCATTGAGTACAAACTTTAGATCTAATAAAAGTATAGTTGAGATAAATAATGACATTTTTTCGCAAATGTTTCCTAAGAATGATGATTTACTCTTAGGGGCAATTCACTATTCAAGTTCATATCCCTTTTCTAATATTGAGCAAAATGACGCAGTATCTTTTTACCCATTCGGGCCAAACCAAGACCTTGAAGAGGCTGAAAAGATACATGGAATTGTTAATCAATCCCTTTTGAATAATCCTGAGGAAGAAATTGCTATTCTTGTTCGATCAAGATCACATCTTAAAGAAATTTCTTCTGTGCTGCAAAAAAATAATATAAGTTTTGAGTCATTAAAAACAGAACCTTTAAGGTCTCATCTATTTACAAAAGACCTATTGAGTTTGTCGAGAGCTTTATTAAGCTTAAGCGATAAGCTCGCATGGCTCTCTATTCTCAGGGCGCCTTGGTGCGGTTTAAGATTGAATGATTTATTAACTATAAGCCGCTCAAATGATCAAACAATTTTTAATCAATTAATGACTATAGATTCTTTGCAAGGCATGAGTTCAGATGGCATTGATAGAGGCAAGTACATCTACCGAGCAACAAGAGATGCGATTTTTTCAGAGGGCAGGTTTTCTTTTGTTGAGCGTTTTACATTTACTTTGAGTCAGCTCTTCAATGATAATGAGTTAACACATATTGAAAGAACTATAAAAACCCAGTTCCTTGAATTGTTACATCGTTGTGAGTTGAATCAAAGTCTCAATCTAAAGACGATTGAATCAATGCTCCAAGATCTATATGCGCCTTCCCAACCTTCAAATGTGAAATTAATGACTGTGCATCAGTCAAAGGGTCTTGAGTTTGATACAGTGATTATTCCTGGACTGGGTAAAAAAGGAAGAAGTGATAGTCTTCCTTTAATGCAAATTCAAGAATTTCCTAATGACAAGGTTTTGCTGTCTCCAATTAAGTCTATCTATGAAAAAAAGGAGAACAAAACATACCTTTACTTACAATACTTAAAAAAACAGCAGTCTTATTTTGAGTTAATGAGACTTCTTTATGTTGCTATGAGTCGGGCAAAGAAGAATGTCTACCTATTAGGCGGGTTATCAAAAAGCGGAAAGGCAGTAGGTGGATCTTTCCTCTCTTTATTGAGTCACTATTATGAAGAAGATTTAGATATTGTTACTGACCAAGGGCAAAAAAATATAGAGGAGTTAAGTGCACCAAAACTTATCAGAGTTAAAACACTAGCATCTTTGTCAGCGCAAAATATTAGCAATACTGATGAGCAAATAAACCATCCAAAAACCTTCGATTTGATTTATCAAAGTGCTTTAGGCACAATCGTGCATCATTATTTGGAGCAGGAAGAGTTTAACCCGCCTCTTTTAAGTGTTGAAACAAGACTTAAAGAAAGAGGAATTCCATCAAGATTGCTTCAATCATTATCAAATGCTATTTTAGATATACTCACAAATACTAAGCATGATGATAATTTTGAATGGATTTTTAAGTCCAGGACAACAACAGAAGTAGAGGCAGAATATAGTAATTCAAATCAAACAGTCATTATTGATCGTTTGTTTATTGATGATGGCAAATTATGGATTATTGATTTTAAAACTGCCTCGCTTAACAAGGATGAAACGATCAATGAGTTTATAGAGCGACAAAAGCGCTCACATCAACAACAAATTGAAAAATATAAAGAAGTTTTAACAGACTTCTTTGAGCTTCCGTCTAGGGCAGCAATTTATTGTCCAGCTGTAAGTCAATTAATACTGCTTTGATTTAATTGTTGAGAAAATGACTGGACAAAGTATTCAATTCCTCCTATGATGACAGCCAATTCATTAAACATTTATTTAAATGGCTAAGCAAAATAACAATGTTGGCTGGATTGACTATACGCAGAAGTATGGTGATCGAAAAATAAAAACTATTAATCCTGATATTCAAAGTGGCTCGACAGTTTTGTTTCAAGACTTTGAGGACATGCAGTTGGCTCTTGAGGGGGGTTATCCTGGTGTTGATTATGGCACTCATGGCTTGTCTACTCAAAAGGCCTTTGAAGAAGCTCTTTGCAAGTTGGAAAATGGCTTTAGAACATACGCTTTTCCATCAGGAATCAATGCCATAACAAATACTCTAATGGCCTTTACTCAAAGTGGCGATGAGATTTTGCTTTGCGATAATGCTTATGGGCCAACTAAAAGATTTTGTCATAACATTCTTACAAAATACAATGTTAAGACTACTCATATTGAATCTAATATTGGCTCTGAGATTAGTAATTATATTAATGACAATACGAGACTTATTTTCTTAGAATCACCTGGCTCAAATACATTTGAGATTCAAGACATTTTAGAAATAGTGAAGGCTGCTAAAAAAGCTGGAGTCATGGTAATCATTGATAGCACTTGGGCTACACCGTTGTATCTAAAGCCACTAGACCTTGGTGTTGATATTGCAATTCAATCAGTGACTAAGTATATATGTGGACATTCTGATGTTTTGATGGGTTGTGCAACAGTCAACGAGAAATACGCTGATGAGTTTGCAGAATATTTCCAAACTGTTGAAAATTACACTAATCCTCAAGATTGCTATATTGCTCTTAGAGGCCTAAGAACTCTCAAGGTACGATTGGAGGAGCACGAGAAGTCTGCTTATAAGATTGCTCAATGGCTAGAAAAACAGGAGATTGTTGATTGCGTGATTCATCCTGGTCTTGAATCTCATCCTCAGCACTCCTTATGGAAAAGAGATTTTTCTGGATCATCTGGTTTATTCTCTTTCACATTCAAAGAGCCATATTCAACAGATAAAATTGCTAAATTCATAAACTCACTTAAGATGTTTGCTCTTGGCTTTAGCTGGGGCGGCTATAAAAGTTTATTGACTGCAAGGCCCTATGAGCGTGATGGCAGGTGGTTGCATGATGGCAAGCACGTTATACGTTTAAGTATTGGACTTGAGGAGACAAAGGATTTAATTGAAGATTTGAAGCAGGGTTTTAATAATCTTTAGTTACTTCTGACTAAGCTCTCTTTTATCGTTTATAACCGTTATACGCTGCATATGTCTGAGTTCCGGCAGATAGTCACATATTGCATAGTGTTGAGTTATTCGATTATCCCAAATAGCAACGGAATTATCTTCCCAATGAAATCTTACATGGAATTCAGGCTTATTAATATGTTGAAACAAGAATTGCAATATTTGGTCACTTGGACCCTGATTCTCATTGACAATATTTCTAGTAAAGGCTTGGTTAACGTTAAGATATTTAAGCCCAGAAACCGGGTGAGTTTCGATTACTTTGTGAACAGCAGAGCCCACATTTTTAAGGGCACTATTGACTGAATCAACCCCACCTTCCTTATAATAATCATTTCTAAATGTTCCCATATCATGAATAGCCTCAAGATTTTCTAGCTGATTTTTCAAGCCTTCTGAAAGCTGATCATAAGCAGCACTCATGCTTGCCCAAAGAGTATCTCCTCCTACATTAGGAACCTTAATTCCATGAAGAATGCTGGCAAATGGCGGATTCGGCTTAAAGGTAAGATCTTTGTGCCAGTCATTAGTATCCGGCTTATTATTTGCATCATTTTTTAGCAGAACAATGCTTTGATAACCCTCAACATGAGGATAAACTGGATGTCCGGGATCAATTTCACCTAAGCTTTCTGCTAGATTCATGTGTGATTCAGGAGAGAGCTCTTGGTTTCTAAAAAAAATGACCTGATGTTTAATGAGTGCATGATATAACTGCTCAACATCGCCCTTACTTAGATTGTTAAGCGATATGCCTGATATAAGTGCACCAATTGATGGCGTTAGTGGTTCTGCTTTAAACATCATATTTTTCACAAGTAGAATTTTTGAAAATTTTAATACAAAAACAAATGTTAAGAGTTATTTTTAGTGATGAGCCACCATAAAAGAACTACGAGTTGTAATAATAGTAATGGAATAACCGATAAAAGTACAACTTCCCAGCTGAAATTAAAAACAAACCAGCCTGCAGAAAGAGCTGCAAAAGCTTGAAATCCAAAAATTAAGAAATCATTAATCGATTGAGCTTTAAACTTCTCACTCTCATTGTATGAACTGGGCAGTAAATTTGTACCACCAATAAATAGGAAGTTCCACCCTAGCCCAAGCAGGACAAGAGACCACCAATAATTAATTAGCGCATGACTGACAAAAGCTATTAATACTGAGCTGAAGAATAATAACACGCCCAAAAGCATCATTTTTGTTAGCCCTATATATTTGACTATGTAGGCTGTAAATAGTGAAGGCAGGAACATTGCAATGACATGACTTTGGAGAACCAGCTTTGTGTGATGAAGAGAATGACCGTCCATGACGTGCATACTGACTGGCGTTGCAGTCATAATAAAACTCATCACAACATATCCTGTAGTTGCAGCAGAAACAGCAACTACAAAAGAGCCTTGCTGAATTATTTCAGATAAGGAGCGTTTTGATTTATCAACTTGCTGTTTGAATTTTGCGGCTGGCTCAAAAAGAGTCATTAATAAGAATGCAACTATAAAAAGTATTGCCAGGAGTAAGAACGATCCTACAAAGTCTGTTTCAAAGAAATTTTTTCCGATGGTTGCGATTTCTGTTCCAAGAAATGCAGAGATTAATCCTCCAAGAAGAACGACTGCAGTTGCCGAAGGTCTTTGTTCCGAAGAGACACTCTCAATTGCTGCAAAGCGAAACTGCATCATCGTTGCAACCGTTGCACCAAGACAAAAACAAGAGAAACTAAAAAGAAAGAATATTTCTTTTGAGATTGAAAAAATACAAAGACCGATTAGTGCAATTGAATATATACAAGAACTTAAAAAAATTTTTTTACGACCAAAGATTGACATCAGGCGGATAACAGGAATGACACTAAGGGCGGTACCAACAACAATAGTAGCAACGGGCAGTGTTGATAAACTTTTTGTTGGTGAGAGTTCGCTTCCAATTATTCCAGCTATAAAAACCATAAAAACGCTGAGCGACATAAATAAGGATTGACAGGCAGTCAAAATCCATACATTTTTTGGAAGGTTTAGCATTATGATTTAGATAGCAAGGCAGATATTATTTCTTTTTTGGGCGTTTCCATTTGTCAATGGTCGACTGCTTATTTCTAGTCAGAGTCAGTTTATTATCTGGTGCATTTTGAGTAATTGTAGATCCTGCTCCAATCGTTGCGTTTTTGCCAATAGTCACAGGGGCGACTAATTGACTGTTTGAGCCTACAAAGGCTCCATCTTTAATCTCAGTTTGATGTTTATTGGAGCCATCATAATTGCATGTGATGACACCAGCACCAACATTAACATCATTCCCAATTTTGCTATCCCCTACATAGCTTAAATGTGATATTTTTGAATTGTTCTTAATTGATGATTTTTTGACTTCAACAAAATTTCCAATCTTTGAATGATTCCCTATGCTTGTTTCAGGACGAATTCGTGCAAAAGGGCCAATGCTTGTATTGGATCCAATGGTGGAATTTTCTATGATTGAATTAGGCAGGATATGCGTATTATCACCAATTGACGAGTCTTTTATGATGCAGTTTGGAGAAATTACCACATTATTGCCTAAATTATTCTCACCCTCAAAAACCACATTGATATCAATAACGCAGTCCTTTCCAAAGTTTAAATTGCCTCGACAATCAAAACGATTAGGGTCCATGATTGTTAGGCCTGATTTCATAAGATCTTCAGTTTGATTTAATTGATAGGCTCTTTCAGCTTGAGAGAGTTGATTTTTGTCATTTATACCCATGACTTCTGAAGCATTCTCACATATAAATGAAGCAATATTAACATTATCTTTAACAGCTTTTTCAACAATATCAGTTAGATATAATTCGCCTTGAGAATTATTAGGCTTTAATTCATTCAAATACTTTTTCAATAGTGAGCCCTTAATAGCCATGATTCCAGTATTAATTTCTTTGACTTTGAGCTGTTCTTTGCTTGCATCTTTTTGCTCAATTATGGATTGAATTGATTGATTGGAGTCTCTGATTATTCGACCATACCCAAATGGATTTTCTAAAATAACACTTAGAAGAGCAAACCCTGAGGAGCTAGCCTTATTGAGCAATTCTTCAATTGTATTTCTTTGAATAAGTGGTACATCTGCATAAAGTATCAGACACATTGAGCTATCTTCAATATAGGGAATTGCTTGTTGAACGGCATGCCCAGTTCCTAGCTGCTCTTTTTGAAGTATCCAGTTAACCTTGCTATCGACTATAGCCTCCTTAATTGACTGAGAATTTTGACCAATAACGACATTGATTTTTTCAACGAGCGCCTTGGAGGAGTCGATAGAGTGCTGGAGTAAATATTTATTGCCAACTTTATGAAGTACTTTGGCAGTTTTTGAGTTCATTCTAGTGCCCTGACCAGCGGCTAATATAATGGCAGTATTCATTTTAATGATGGATTAATATCGTTTCGAAAAAGTAACAATGTTTAGGTTAATTTTTGATTATTTTTGTATAATGTTACCCTTCAGGAAAAAGTTGTAGAAGCATTATTGCACTTATAATAAATTATTTTTTATTAGAGTAAAATATAACTTAAATCAATTATCGAGAATTAAGAATGGCAGGCAAAGATAACATCTCAAGTTTATTCGGAAAGTCACCAATAAGTCCTTTACAAAAGCACATGAAGCAAGTTAATTCATGTATTAAAGAGTTTGGTGTTTTTGCTAAGTTTGCTCAGTCAAATGATTGGGTAAAAGCAGAAGCATCTCATATCATAATAGGCAAAAGAGAGCACAAAGCAGATGAATTGAAGAAAAAATTAAGAATGAATTTGCCCAGTACCTTTATGATGCCTTTTTCAAGAAGGGATTTATTAGATGTGCTTTTAATTCAAGACTCAATTGCAAATATTACAAAGGATCTTGCTGGTCTGATGATGACTCGCCATATGGTTTTCCCTAAGGAGTTTGCAGACGATTTTTTAAATCTAACAAATTTATGTATTAAAACTTCGAGTTCAGCCTTAGAAGCTATCAATCAACTTGACGAGTTATTGGAGACTGCATTTAGTTCTCGTGAACGAAAAATTGTTGACAAAATGATTAAGAAAGTCAATGAATTAGAGCACGAAACTGATGTAGCACAAGAAGCAATTCGTAACAAGCTCTTTTTACTCGAAGCATCATTACCACCAATAGATGTGATGTTTTATTACAGAGCCATTGAGTGGCTTGGCGAAACCGCTGATGCAGCTCAGAAAGTTGGATCTCGTTTTGAAGTAATGTTAACTAAATAGTTTAAGGAAGTTTTAATGGAAATAATTGCACTGAATAGCAATATTCTTATTATGTTGGCGATTGGCTTTGGTTTGTTTATGGCCTGGGGAATAGGCGCTAATGATGTAGCAAATGCTATGGGAACTTCTGTTGGATCTGGCGCAATAACCTTTAAGCAAGCCGTAATTATTGCAGTAATTTTCGAATTTGCGGGAGCAGTTTTAGCCGGTGGTGAAGTTACAGCTACAGTTAGAAAGGGGATTCTTGATGCTGGAGTATTTACATCAAATCCAGAATTATTGGTTTATGGAATGCTTGCATCACTTTTGGCAGCTGCAACATGGCTTTTGATTGCCTCTTCGCTTGGTTGGCCAGTCTCAACTACTCATTCAATTGTTGGAGCAATAGTTGGTTTTGGTGCTGTAGGTATTGGTATAGAAGCCGTTGCTTGGGGCAAGGTCTATGCCATTATTGCGAGTTGGGTGGTCTCTCCTATTATTGCAGGAACAATGGCAATCATAATATTTAAAAGCCTTCAGCGTCTGGTAATTGACACTGAGGAGCCGTTAGAAAATGCTAAAAAATATCTCCCTCTTTACGTCTTTTATGTTGGCTTTGTGCTCTCATTAGTGACACTATTGAAAGGACTTAAGCATGTCGAGTCATTAAAGCATCTTGGCAAGGACTTGCCTACCAGTATGATGATTGCAACTATAGTTGGAATATTAGCGGCTATTATTGCTGCAATTATTATCAGGCGAATTAAAACAAATCCTGAGGATGATAGTGAATTCTCATATGCAAATATGGAAAAACTTTTTGGTGGGCTGATGGTTATTACAGCTTGTTCAATGGCCTTTGCCCATGGATCGAATGACGTTGCAAATGCAATCGGACCTTTGGCTGCCGTTTATAGTATTGTTGAGTCGGGTGGTCAAATCGTCTCAAAAAGTGTATTACCATCTTGGATATTACTTGTTGGAGGTGGTGGAATTGTCTTTGGTCTTGCAACCTTTGGTTTTCGTGTGATGCGCACTATAGGTAAAAATATTACTGAGCTAACACCGAGTCGAGGATTTTCTGCTGAACTTGCTGCTGCAACAACAGTTGTTTTTGCTTCTTACACAGGTCTTCCTGTATCGACAACTCAGGTGCTTGTTGGCGCAGTTCTAGGAGTGGGAATAGCGAGAGGGCTTGCGTCACTTAACCTTAGAGTGATTAATAAAATCTTTCTTTCGTGGATTATTACTTTGCCAGCAGGTGCAGCAATGTCAATTATATTTTTCTTTATTCTTAAAAGTATTTTTGGTTCTTAAATTAACAGCTTTATTGGAATTATCGTGACATTAGAAGAAGTACAAAAAAAACTTGAAGAAGGACTTGAAGACTCTGAAGTTAAGATGGAAGGAGATGGTTGTAACTGTTCAGCTGTTATTGTCTCTCCAATCTTTGAAGGCTTGTCTCTACTTCAAAGGCAAAGATTGGTATTAGGTCTAGTCAAAGATGAAATAAAGAGTGGAGAGCTTCATGCTCTAAGTGTTAAAACATTTACCCCTGCAGAGAGATAGTATATAATTCCCCTTCTTTTAGAAACTTGAAGATAAAAAAGCTATGCAAACAGATATTCATCCTTCATACGAAACTATAAAAGTTGTGTGCAGTTGCGGTAACTCATTCGAGACGCGCTCAACTTCAAGTAAAGACGAAATTCATCTTGACGTTTGTTCAAGCTGCCACCCTTTTTATACAGGAAAGCAGAAGATTGTGGATACTGCTGGTCGTGTTGAAAAATTTAAATCACGTTACGGCGCTTTCAAACGTTAATTTCAAATTGCAATACACTTAAAGCCACAAATGTGGCTTTTTTTGTGTCAGAAGGAAACTAAAGAAAAGCCTTAAAATTGATATAATCAACTATTTTTGAGATTACATAATGGCATTTGACTACATTAATGCACTTTTAAAGAAAGAGGTCACTCGAACTCCGATTTGGGTAATGAGACAGGCAGGAAGATACTTACCAGAATATCGAGCCACTCGAAAAAAAGCAGGCGATTTTTTAACACTTTGCAAGTCAAGTGATTTAGCCTGTGAAGTTACTCTTCAACCATTAGACCGTTTTGACTTAGATGCGGCGATTCTATTTTCTGACATCTTAACCATTCCAGATGCGATGGGTCTTGGTCTTCATTTTGTGGAGGGCGAGGGACCAAAGTTTACTCATCCTATTAAAAGTCTTGCAGAAATTGAGCAATTAGCAAAACCTGATGTATCTCAAGAGCTCTCTTATGTGAGTGAAGCAGTCTCTGTTATTAAGAAAAACCTAAGGGGCAGGGTTCCACTCATTGGCTTTTCAGGAAGTCCATGGACGCTGGCTACCTATATGATTGAAGGCGGGTCCAGCAAGACTTTTTCAAAAGTAAAAGGTTTTATGTATGAGAATCCAAAGCATATGCACCTACTTCTTGATGTGCTAGCAGATACGGTTATTGATTATTTGAATTCACAAATAGAGGCAGGGGCTGACTCTGTTATGATTTTTGACACTTGGGGTGGTCTTTTGAATAAAGAGGGGTATGAAAGCTTTTCGTTAAGGTATATGTCAAAAATAGTTGATGGAATCAGGCGAGACTATGAGGGGAAAATAGTTCCGGTCACTCTTTTTACAAAAGGTGGGTCGGCTTGGCTTGAGCAAATTGCAGCAAGCGGTTGTGATGCTGTTGGAATTGACTGGACAGTCGAAATTGGAGAAGCGGAGAGGAGAATTGGTAGTCAGGTTGCGTTACAAGGCAATCTCGATCCATCAGTACTCAATGCATCACCAGAGGTCATAAAAACTGAGGCTTACAAAGTCTTAGATCAGTTTCAAGGCTCAACTGGACATGTATTTAACCTAGGCCATGGAATTACACCAGAGGTTGATCCTGAGAGTATGAAAGTCTTAGTTGATGCTGTGCACTCCTATTCCAAATAAAAATCAGTTAAATAGGTTGCTAGTTACACTATGTTAAAATTAATTTAAATAAGAAAAATAATAATATGTCACGTATCTTTAATATTTTTAATAAATTAGATGAAGCTGATCAAACAGCTTTCATTCCCTTTATCACTGCTGGTGATGGTGGTTTAGATAATTGTGAAGCCCTTGTTTTTACTTTGGCAGAAAGTGGGGCTGATATCATAGAATTAGGCATGCCCTTCTCTGACCCGATGGCTGATGGCCCTGTTATTGCAAAATCACATGAAAGAGCTGTTGCAGATGGTATTGACTTGAATGATGTTTTCGGCATTGTCGAAAGATTTCGAGAGCATAATCAGAGTACTGGTATCGTTTTAATGGGTTATACAAATCCAATTGAAGTTTACGGATATAAAGATTTTGCAATCAGAGCTGATGAAGCTGGAGTAGATGGAATTTTAGTTGTAGACATGCCGCCTGAAGAGGCTTCGGAGCTTAAAAAAGAACTTGATCAATTAAATATTGATTTAATCTTTTTAGTTGCGCCCACAACCACTGATGAACGCTTAGAACATATTTCAAAAATAGCGAGCGGGTACATTTATTATGTTTCTCTGAAAGGAGTGACGGGTGCAGGCAATCTAGATATTGATTCAGTCAACTATCACCTTGAAAGGATGAGAAATTATATAAAGTTGCCTGTTGGGGTTGGTTTTGGAATTAAAGATGCGCAAACAGCAAAACAGGTTGGAGAAAATGCCGATGCAGTTATAGTTGGAAGCGCTCTCGTTTCTATAGTTGAAGAGCTCTCCTCTGATAGGGATAAAATGGTTACAAAAGTTGGCAATATGGCTAAAGAGATCTCAAGCGCAATTACTTAACTAAGGTAGAGTATGAGTTGGTTAGAAAAAATAATGCCATCTATTGGCAAGAATGCAAAAAAGAACATACCAGAAGGCATTTGGAGTAAATGCCCTGAATGTAATAGAGTGCTATATCAAGAGGAGTTAGAGCGTAAGCTCTACGTTTGCCCAAAGTGTAACCATCATTTAAGGATTTCGGCTAGAAAGCGACTTGAGAGTTTTCTTGATATGGAAAATCAGGTTGAGATAGCAGCAAATGTTCAATCAGCCGACCCTTTGAAGTTTAAAGATCAAAAAAAATACAAAGATCGTTATCAAGATGCTCAAAAACTTACCAAAGAAAAAGACGCATTAGTTGTTAAAAGTGGTTTTTTAAAAGGCATGCCAGTATTAACAGCAGCTTTTGATTTTAGCTTTATGGGTGGCTCAATGGGTTCAGTTGTTGGTGAAAAGTTTGTTAGAGCAGCCAACTTAGCTATTAAAAACAATCAACCTTTTGTATGTTTTTCCGCGAGTGGAGGTGCACGCATGCAAGAGGGGTTATTTTCTCTAATGCAAATGTCTAAAACATCCCTGGCTGTCAAACTGATGGCTGATAATAAAATTCCATTTATTTCAGTTTTAACGGATCCCACTATGGGCGGAGTTTCTGCAAGTCTTGCTATGCTTGGTGACATACAAATTGCTGAGCCTAATGCAAGAATTGGTTTTGCCGGTGCGAGGGTGGTTGAGCAAACAGTAAGAGAGGAATTGCCTGAAGGATTTCAAAGGAGTGAGTTTTTGCTGGAGAAGGGCGCTATTGATATGATTGTCCATCGTTCAGAATTGCGTAATAAAATCTTTCAATTGCTATCTGCACTTCACAATGAATCACTCGGCTAACTTTTTATACTATTAAGACTTAGATTTTGAAAATATATTTGGCTAATCCTAGAGGTTTTTGTGCTGGAGTCGACCGAGCTATAGAGATAGTTGAGCGAGCTATTGAAAAGCATGGTCCACCCATATATGTTAGACACGAGGTTGTCCATAATAAATTTGTGGTTAATAATCTAAAAAATAAAGG